>Ga0116229_10002613_pt1 | contig 29228 bp, 29 predicted proteins | sample S1TSphgellanicum_3_FD_87313 | JGI IMG/M metagenome (GOLD analysis project Ga0116229, IMG submission 87313) | Host-associated microbial communities from peat moss isolated from Minnesota, USA - S1T2_Fc - Sphagnum magellanicum MG | ecosystem: Host-associated > Plants > Peat moss > Unclassified...
CAACGGCTTCATCACCGGCGACCCAGGCTCGCCCCCGGCCGCGGCAATCTTCGTGAAAAGCTTCTGCATCGCCACCGCCCCGGAGCCAAGGACCATCCCCGGCAGCGATTTGCCCAGTGACTTCAAAAATTCGCCGCGAGTGACGGACATAGTGCGCGCCTACGGCAGCAGCCGCTGCACCAACTGGCTCAGCGTCTTGCCGTCGGCCTGTCCGGCGGCCCGGGCCTGCGCGGCTTTCATGACCGAGCCCATCTGGGCCTTGCTCGTCGCGCCGACCTCGGCGATGGCCTCCTTCACGAGCGCCTCCATCTTTTCCGGCGTCAGTTGCGCGGGCAGCATGGTCTTGAGAAATTCCATCTCTTTCTTTTCCTTGTCCGCCATGTCCGTGCGGCCGGCCTGCGTGAAGCTGGCGATGGAATCCTCCCGCTTCTTCACTTCCTTGCGCACGACGGAAAGCACCTCCAGGTCGGTCGGAACGGAATCGGCGCCGCCCTTTTCGATGGCGGCATACTTCACCGCCGACTTGAGCATGCGCAGAACGGACAGCTTCTCGGCGTCCTTCGCGATCATGGCGGCTTTCAAATCGGCATCAATCTTGGCAACGAGACTCATAGGCGCTTCATCATACAGCCCGCCCTTGCCTTGGCGAGCATGGAGCGGTCGCCACCGTCGCCGTTAGAAAAAGTCCGATGCGAATTGGAGCATCAGCACCATGATAAGGCTGATGACCACCAGCCCCGCGAGCGCCACCAGGCTCAGCCGCTTCACCCGCTGCGAGCAACGGCGGCAAACAACCGAGACCGCCGGCGGCACCATCAGCCCGATGATAAAACTAACGCCGCGATTGACGTGCACGCAATCGTGGTCGGGCTTGTTCCGGTGGCACCTTTCACACGTAAACATGGCGCGATGAGCCTAATCACCATCGGCGTCAAAGCGAAGGCGATAGTGTTAATTCAGTTCAAAAAAGTTTGCACATCTTCACCGCGACGTCGTTGAGTCCGAGGGCTTTATTGATGTTCCTACTTACGTTAACGTGTCCAACTGCCTCATATTGCAACTTTTTCTGTTCATTTTTACTGAACTCAGGTATAGAAAATGCATCACGCAAGTTGGTTCTCGTGCCGAAAGGAATGATATGAAGCTTCTTCTCTCCATTTGCCTTGCCATCGCCCTGCCCGCCGTCGCGCTGGCGCAGGCCACGCCGCCGCCGGACCTCACCGCGTCCTCCAAGCCCGCGCCGTTCCAGCCGCTGGTCGCGCGCGAGCACATGGGCCTCGGCCGCATCGGCGTCCGCCTCGCTTTTGACAAGGAGTCCGGCCTCCCGCGCATCATCGCGCTGACCCGGGGCGGTCCCGCCGAAGACTTCGGCCTGCGCGCCGGCGATGTGATCATCCGCATCGGTAAGAATTACACCAACACGCTTTCGCAGGAAGAAGTCAGCCTCGCGCTGCATGGCGAACCCGGCAGCGGCGTCGAGCTGACCATCCAGCGCGATGACGATCCGCACTACATCATCCGCGCCGTCGCGCGCCGCATCCTGCGCGCCGATCAGGAAGACATCGCCCAGCCCCCGCGCAGCGAAGTTGGCGAGATCACCGCGCCGATGTAATTTGGGAGGGTCAGCCTCTGGCCTGACCCTGACCCGAATAGGACTTATACGACCTATAAGACCGATAGGACTGAATTCAGTTTGTCCTATAAGTCGTAAAGGTCCTATAAGTCCCCTCCATGCCGGATTCGCTGAAACTTCCCCCCGCCCTCGCCGCCTGTCTGCAACCCGGTGAGGAGCTGCTCTGGCAAGGCCGCCCGCGGACCCATGTCTTCATGCTGCGCGGCTTGGTCGCCATTGTCTTGGGCACGACGTGGTCCATCCTCGGAGCCTTCTGGTACCACGGTGCGATGCTGGCGCCGTGGGATGGCTACTGGAAACTGGTGCCGAACCTCTCGCTGCCGTTCATCGCCCTCGGCTGGAGTTTTTTCTTTTACCCGATCAACCTCGGCAAACGCGCGCGGTGCACCTGGTACCTTGTCACCAACCGCCGCGTCATGATCGCGCGCTGGCACGCGAAAAAGCCGGTCGAGCTTCGCGTCTTCACCCGCAAGGAAATGGGCCCGCCGCTGGTCGTGAAGCGCTTCGACAAACTCTATGAGGTCGTCCTCACACGCAGCGCGCAGGAACGGCCGTTTCTGGTGCCGCGACTGGAATCCGGATTCTTTGGCATTCCCGATGGTGGGGCGGCTGCGGAGGCCGTCAAAATATGTAACGGCACACTGTGAGCGGGAATCAGAACCAAATTTCCAAATTAACCAAATGGACAAAATTTAAGGGAAGGCTTGTCTCCTCCCCCGAGCTAAAAAATTCCGTTAATTTGGAAAATTTAGGAATTTGGTTATGCCTTTTCAAACGCCCCGCTGATTCGGCTCCCAGATCAGCTTGTGCATCTGCAACTGCATCCGCACGCGCGGCAACGCATCGGCGAGAATGCGCGTCGCCAAATCGAGCGGCGTCATCTTGCCAAAGACCGGCGAAAACAGGATCGCATTAACGCGGTCCGCCCAACCCGGCACGCCCGCCAGCACCTGGGCCTTCGCCCATGAGTAATCCTCCTCGGAGCCAATGACGAACTTCACCTCATCGCGCACGCCGAGCAGTTCCAGGTTCGCCACGCGATTGCGCGCCACCTCGCCGCTGCTGGGCGTTTTCAGGTCCATGATCCGGTGCACGCGCGTGTCGACCGGCGCAATGTCGTGCGCGCCGCTCGTCTCGATCAGGACCGTGTAGCCCGCATCGCACAGCCGCGACATCAGTGTGTGCACGCGCTTCTGCAACAGCGGCTCGCCGCCGGTCACCTCGACCAGCCTGCATGGATGCGTCGCAACCTCGGCCATGATGTCTTCGAGCGACCGCCGCTTGCCCTCGTAAAACGCATATTCCGTGTCGCAATAGGTGCAGCGCAAATCACAGCCCGTCAGCCGAACGAAGACGCAAGGCTGCCCCGCAAACGAGCTCTCGCCCTGGATGCTGTAGAAAATCTCGTTGATGGTGAGCGTGTCGGCCGCGGTTTTCGGCGCGGAGGACAGCTCGAGGGATGTGGCCATACCGGCAGCATACCCGCCCCCAAACCGCGCGAAAAGGGGCGATCCTTTGACATCTGATGCGTGATGCGTTAGCATCAGGTGATGCGAACAACTTTGGATCTTGATGAAGATGTCCTCTCGGCCGTAAAGGAACGGGCCAGCTTCCAGAAAACAACCGCCGGGAAAGTCCTCTCTGATCTCGCGCGGCAGACTCTCTTGCGGGACAATAAAAAGGTCAAAATGAAGAATGGCTTTCCCACATTTCGTTTTCCCCGCAAAGGAAAAGGCAAATTGGTAACGATGGAGATGGTTAATCGGTTGAGAGACGAGACCGAGTGATCTACTTGCTCGACGTCAATGTCCTGATCGCGCTCTGCGACCCGTATCACGCGCACTATCATCCAGCGCGGCGTTGGTTCGCTCGCGAGCCCAACCGGAAATGGGCTACGTGTCCCCTGACCGAAAATGGCTTCCTTCGCATTACGTCGTCGCCCAGTTATCCGGGCGGCCACGGAACCCTTCGCATGCAGCGCAATACCCTTCAACAAGCGTGTGCCCAGCCCGAGCATCATTTCTGGCCCGATAGCGTGAGCCTTCGGTCAGACGAAGTCTGGTCCAATGCCGACTTGGCCGGCTCGACTCATTTGACCGACCTCTATCTTCTTGGCCTGGCGGCGAAGCACGGCGGAAAACTTGTTACTTTTGATCAACGCATACCGGCCCATTTTATCCGCAACGGACGCCAGGCATTGCATGTCGTCTCCGCCTAATATTTCAACACGCGGCTGAGAAACGCCTTCGTGATGGGCGACTCCGGCGCGTCGAAGATTTGCTGCGGGGGACCGAACTCGGCGATGCGGCCCTCGGCGAGGAGCGCGACGCGATCGGCGATCTGCCGCGCGAAGCCCATCTCGTGCGTGACCAGGAGCAGGTCGCGGCCCTCGCGCTTCAGTTCCTCGATGAGCTCGAGCACCTCAGCGGTCATCTCGGGATCGAGCGCGGAAGTCGGCTCGTCGAGGAGCATGACCTGCGGCTTGATCGCGATGGCGCGCGCGATGGCCACGCGCTGGCGCTGCCCGCCGGAGAGCTCGGCCGGCCGCTTGTACGCGTGGGCGAGAAGCTGGAAGCGCTTGAGCGTGCCCTCGGCCAGCTCGCGCGCCTCGTCCGGCGTCTTGCCGTGCACTTTTTCCAGCGGCAGCGTGATGTTCTTCAGCGCGGTCATGTGCGGGAACAAATTGAAGGCCTGGAAAACCGTGCCGATGGAGCGCCGGTGCCGCAGCAGCGCTTCGTCACTGTATTCGATGGCGCGGTCGTTGAGCACCACCGTGCCGCCGGTGGGATATTCGAGGCCCGCGACGATCCGCAGCAGCGTCGACTTGCCACCGCCCGACGGCCCGATGAGCGCGAGGCAATGCGCGCCGTCGAACTCGAGGCTCACGCGGTCCAGCACCGTGTGCGCGTCGAACCGCTTGGTCACGTCGCGCAGGCTAAGTTTCATACTTGAAACGGCGCTCCAGCCAGCGCGACCACATCGCGATCGGCACGGTGAGGACGAGGTAGCCGACCGCGAGGGCGAAGTAGGTCTCGAGGTTGTCGTAGTTCGTCGCGCTGACCTGCTGCGCGCTCTGCGTGAACTCGGCGATGGCGATGACCGAGAGCAGCGACGAATCCTTGATCAGCGACACGAGCTGTCCCACCAGCGGCGGCAGCACCTGCCGGAACGCCTGCGGGATGATGACGTAGCGGTAGGTCTGGGTGCGCGTGAAGCCGATGGCGCGCGCGGATTCGATCTGCGTCTTGCCCACGCTCTCGATGCCCGCGCGGAAGATTTCGCTGATGTACGCGCTCTCGAACAGCGTGAGAATCAGGATGCCGGAGATGAGCCGGTAGCTATTGCCCACGCCGAACGCGCCCTCGAAGCCGTACCAGACGAGGTAAATCAGCGCGAGCAACGGAATGCAGCGCACCGTCTCGATGAGGAAGCGCGAAAAGTAGCGCACCGGCAAAACGAACGAGCGTTGCCCAAGCGCGAGCACGAACCCGGCGACCGTACTTGCCACCAGCGCAGCCGCGGTGACCTCGACCGTCGTGATCCAGCCTTTGATCAGGTCCGCGCGATAACTCCACACCGACATCCAGTCGAGCTTCAGCGTGGCGAGGCTGATCCACACGATCGCAATCAGCACTAGCAGCGCAAAAAGCGAATTCAGCGCCCGCGCAATCGGCGGCGGCGGCGCCTCCCCCCTGGCCCCGCTCGGAGCCAGCACCAGGTCGCGCCACGATTCAATCACGCCCGCCAACGTAGGCCAAACCGCGCCGTTGCCAAGGCGAGAGGCGCGCTGCTAACTTGGAAGGAGGCAATCCCATGGACGACGAGCCGCTCTTAACCTGCCCGCGTTGCGGAAATGAGGGCCATTTCCATCACGCCGATGTTGAGCAGCGCAGCAATGGGTTGGCCATGCTGCTCATCGGCGGCCTCTGGGCTTACTGGCTTTCGCGGCCCAGCGATAACATGTACATCTGCGATCGGTGTCACTACGTCTTCGAGCCTGATCCCCGCATTAATAAATGGGTGGCCCTGAGCATCGTCATCTTTTGCGGCGTGGCGCTCTTGTCCCTTCTCATCTTTTGGCTTGCGGCGCACTAAGGCTGTTCGCCGCGCACTCGACAACCTCGCTGGTTCGCTCCAAACTAGGGAGTGATTTCGATTCAAGACATTGCCAACCGCGAGCTGCTGGATCTCGTGGCGTATGAGCCGGGCAAACCGGTCGATGACGTGGCCCGCGAACTGGGCCTCGATCCGGCCCACATCATCAAGCTCGCCTCTAACGAAAACCCGCTCGGCCCCTCGCCCAAGGCGATGGAGGCCATGCGCCGCGAGATCGAGCGCGTCCACTTCTACCCCGATGGCGGCGGCTTCCACTTGCGCAACGCCATCGCGGAAAAATTCGGCCTCGGGCGCGAGAACGTCGTGCTCGGCAACGGCTCCAACGAGATCATCGAGCTGCTGTTCCACACCTTCACGCGCCCCGGCATCCACGACATCATCACGGCGCGGCACGCCTTCGCCGTCTACACGCTCATGGCGCAACTCTTCGGCGTGCGCGCGCATGTGGTCGATGACACCGACTTCACGCCCGACCTGCCCGCGATGCTGGGCGCCGTGACGCCGCAGACGCGCCTCATCTTCCTCGCCTCGCCGAACAATCCCACCGGCACGCGCGTGACCAACGAGGCGCTGGCCGACTTCCTCCAGAAATTGCCCCCGCACGTCATCGCCGTGCTCGATGAGGCCTACTACGAGTTCCTCGATAACCCGCCCGACACCGTCGCGCGCGTGAAGAACGGCGAGCGCGTCGTACTCATGCGCACCTTCTCCAAAATCCAGGGCCTCGCCGGACTGCGCATCGGCTACGGTCTCGCCTCCGCGGAAATCGCCGACCTGCTCCAGCGCGCGCGCCAGCCGTTCAACGCGAACTCCATCGCGCAGGCCGGCGCCATCGCGGGCCTCGCCGACGTCGAGCACCAGCAAAGGACCAAGGCCATTACCGACGAAGGCCGCCGCCTGATGGAAGGCAATTTCGCGAAGATGGGCCTCAAGTACGTGCCCTCCTCGGGGAATTTCGTGCTCGTCCACGTCGGCGACGGCGGCGAAGTCTTCCGCCGCCTGATGAAGAAGGGCATCATCGTGCGCTCGATGGTCAGCTATCACCTGCCCGCCTACATCCGCGTCAGCGTCGGCACACCGGATCAGAACGCGAAGTTCTTCGCGGAGCTGCCGGGCGCGCTCGAGGGACTCGTCACGTTTAATCACGTGGATCTGTCCGCTACTTCGAACGCCACCGAGCCCGGCGCAGGGCCTGCGCCGGCTACCCACTAATTTCAGCATGAACTTCGGCACCGTCGCCATCCTGGGTCCCGGCCTGATCGGCGGCTCGCTCGCACTGGCGCTGGCCGAGCGCGGCCTCGCCGATCGCCTGATGATCTACGCCCGCTCGCCGCGTGCGTTGGATGAAATCCGCCTCGCCGGTGTCGATGCCGAGCTCACGCAAAATCCCAGCGAAGCCGTGCGGGAGGCCGACATCGTCATCCTCTGCGTGCCCATCGAGGCCATGGCCGGACTCGTTCACGAAATCCGCGACGCCCTCAAGCCCACCGCGCTCGTCACCGACGTCGGCAGCGTCAAGGGCAGCGTCGACCGCGACCTCGCCCCGCTGCTCGAGGACCGTGCGCTCTGGATCGGCTCCCATCCCATGGCCGGCAGCGAGCAGGCCGGTTTCTCCGCGGCGCGCGCGAATTTATTCGTCAATGCCGCCGTTGTCATCACGCCGACGCCCCAAACCCGCCCCGAGGCCAAAGCGCGCGCGGAACAATTCTGGGCGGCCGTGGGCGGCCGCGTTCTTGTCTACGACCCGAAGTGGCACGACAACGCCATCGCGCAGGTCAGCCACATTCCCCATCTCGTCGCCGCCGGGCTCATCGCGAACGTCGCCGACGAATGCCTTCCCGCCGCCGGCGCCGGCCTGCGCGACACCACACGCGTCGCCTCAGGATCGCCCGAGCTTTGGACAGAAATCATCTGGGCCAACCGCGAGGCCATCCGGGCAACGCTGCTGCCACTCGTGCTCGAGCTCGGCAAGCTGCAGGAAGCGCTCGGCGCCGAAAATAAAACCCTCTTGCGTGAATCGCTCCAGTACGCCCACGATCAGCGCGCCAAACTTTTGAAAATCTGACATGTCCCGCTCTCCCGCCACGACCATCACCATCCGCCCGGCCCGCCAAATCGGCGGCGAAATCAGCGTCCCCGGCGACAAAAGCCTCTCGCACCGCGCCGTCCTTTTTTCCGCGCTGGCCGACGGCCAGACCGTCATCACCAACTTCCTGCCCGGCGAGGACTGCGTCTGCACCATGCGCATGCTGCAGGCCATGGGCGTCACCATCGAGACCGATTCTTCCACCCGCCTCATCGTCACCGGCAACGCGGGCAAACTCCAGCCGCCGCTGGAGCCGCTCGACTGCGGCAACTCCGGCACCGCCATGCGCCTGATGGCCGGCGTGCTCGCGGGCCAGCCGTTCAAGAGCAAACTCACCGGCGATCCCTCCCTCTCCGGCCGCCCGATGAAGCGCATCGTCGATCCGCTCACCACCATGGGCGCGAAAATCCACGGTCAGGGCGACAAGCACATGGCCCCGCTCGAGATCGACGGCCAGCCGCTGCACGGCATCGACTACACCCTGCCCATCGCCAGCGCGCAGTTGAAGTCGTGCATCCTCCTCGCCGGCCTCTTCGCCGCCGGCACGACCAGCGTCACGGAGAAAACGCCCTCGCGCGATCACACCGAGCGCCTGCTCGCCCACTTCCACGCCCCGCCCACCATCGACGTCAGCGACGACGACAGCAAAACCATCCGCGTACGCGGCGGCTCCAGGCTGCACGGCCGCGACTTCAACGTGCCCGGCGATTTCTCCTCCGCCGCGTTCTGGATCGCCGCCGCCGCCGCCATGCCCGGCGCCGACCTCACCATCACCAACCTCGGCCTCAACGGCACGCGCACCGGCCTGCTCAGCGTGCTCACGCGCATGGGCGCCCATATCAGCGAGGCCGTCACCGATTCCACCTGCGAGCCGTTCGGCAACGTCCGCGTTACCGGCCGCAAGCTGCGCGGCACGAAAATCTCTGGCGGCGAAGTCGCCAACGTCATCGACGAACTGCCCATCATTTCCGTCATCGGCGCGCTGGCCGAGGGCGACACCGAAATCCGCGACGCGAAAGAGCTGCGCGTGAAGGAAACCGACCGCATCGCCGCCATGGCCACCAACCTGCGCGCCTTCGGCGTAGCCGTCACCGAGCACGACGACGGCATGACCATCCACGGCAGCGGCACCGACAAGCTCACCGGCGCGAAGGTCACCAGCTTCGGCGATCACCGCATCGCCATGTCCTGCGCCGTGCTCGGCCTCTACGCCAAGGGCGAAACCGTCATCAGCGACACCGCCTGCATCGCCACGTCCTACCCGACCTTCATGGACGACCTCACCAAGATCGTCCGCTTCGGCGAGTCCGGCCTCTCCGGCTTCCTCGGTGGCAATCGCTAAAGACCGATTCCCCGCCGGGGCCAAAAACACGACAGCGATGACATCTCGTCATCCGGCGTTACGGACGGTTCGTCCGCTTCGTCCACGCAGTTGCCAGATGCACTTAATTGCGGCAAATTGTCTCCACATGGACGATTCCGGCATGCAGGAGCGCTACCGCGCGTTGTTGCTCGCGGCGCGGAATCTCTTCTCCTGCACCAGCCTCGACGATCTCGTCGAGGACATCCTCAAGTACTCCTGCACCATGATGCAGGCCGAGGCGTGCTCCATGTTCCTGCCCGACCTCGTCACGCGCGAACTCATCATCTACTCCGCGCGCGGCAAGGAGGACGCGATCAACATGTTTCGCATCCCGTGGGACAAGGGCATTGCCGGCGCGGCTTTCCAGGAGCGGAGGTTCATTCGCGTCGACGACGCCGCCAGTGACCCGCGCCTGCTCCGCGTCACCAACGCCAAGACCGGCCTCGTCACGCGCTCGATGATCTGCGCGCCGCTCGTCGACAAGGACGACTGCTTCGGCGTGCTGCAGGCGCTCAATCCCATCGACCGCCCCGTCTTCACCCGGCTCGACCAGGACATCTTCGAGGGCCTGACCAACATCGTCACCGGCGCGCTCGTGCGCTTCGACCGCGAGAACAAAATTCAAGTCGAGGCCAAGCTCGCGCGCGAAATGCAGATGGCCCTCGAGATCCAGCGCTCCTACCTCCCGCCGGACGAACTCGTCCTGCCGCGCTCGGAAATGCGCGTGCGCTATCGTCCCGCCCGGACCATCGGCGGCGATTTCTACGCCTCCATCGCGCTGCCCGGCGACCGCCTGCTCGCCGCCGTCGGCGATGTCAGCGGCAAGGGCATCCCCGCTGCGCTCACCACCGCGCAGATCACGGCGGAAATCCACGCGCACGCGCATCTGCTGGCGGACGGCAATCTCGCCGCCTACGTCTCCGCCCTCAACAACGAACTCTGCCAGCGCCTCGCGCGCGGCCGCTTCGCCGCCACCACGTTTTTACTGCACGATCCCGCCCGCGACGCCGTCGAGGTCATCTGCGCCGGGCAATTCGAGCCCTGGCGCTGGTGCAACGACACGTGGGAAACCGTGGCCGTTCCGCACGCCATGCCGCTCGGCGTTTTCCGCGGCCAGCAATTCACCGCCACCACGGTCCCGGCCAAGCCCGGCGAAATCTGGGCGCTTTTCAGCGACGGCATCAACGAGGGCCGCAGCCCCGCCGGCGAGGAATACGGCCTCGACCGCCTCCGCGCCAGCTTCGGCGACGGCCACGCCGCCGAGGTGCTCAAGCGCGCGTGGAGCTGCTGGGAAACCTTCGTCGACAGCGAGCACCAGCACGACGACGCCTGCCTCGCGCTCATCCTCCTCAAGCCGCCGGCCCGGCTCGAGATGAGTTCCTCCGCGAAGAACTGCCGCCGCGCGCGCGAGTTCATCGAGTCCTGGGCCCTCACCGCCGGCTTCAGCGACCTCGAGCGCGGCCGCATCGTCCTCGCCGCCGACGAGGCCGTCACCAACATCATGCGTCACACCTATCAGGGCGCGCCCGACAAGCCGATCATCCTCAGCAACGAAATCATCGACGGCCACCTCCACTTCCGCCTGCGCGACTACGGCCCGCCCGTCAACGCCGACAGGCTGAAAGGCCGCGAGCTCGAGGACGTCAAGCCCGGCGGCCTCGGCCTGCACCTCCTCCGCACCGTCTTCACTACTGTCGAGCACAAGTCCCTCCCCGACGGCAACGAGTGGCACCTCGCCAAGCCACTCGCGGGCTGACTACAACTCGTCCCGCACCGCCGCCTCCAGCGCGCGCGGACCGTCGCCGCCGAGTTGCGTATCGATTACCTCCAGCCGCCGGATGAGATCGACCACCTCCCCGCGCGCGTAAGGCCCGCCCGCCGCCGCGCAAAAATGTGTGCGGCAGCCGAACGGCCGGTCCGCGTAGATCATGCACGCGCCGCTCTCGCGCAGCATCGGGCACGCGCCATCCTCGCGCACCGGCAGCGCCTTGCGGCCGGACGCCCGCAGCCCCTTCGCCGCCACAATCGCCTCGCCGCGCGTCAGCATCGGCGTGCGCCCGGTCAGCTTGAACTGGCAGCACTCCGTCCGACGCTCGCACGCACGCTCCACTGGCCGCTGCTCCAGTTCGCGATAGACCGCGCGCACCTCGGCCAGCGCCTCATCGCGCACCGCGGAAATCGATCGCCGGTTCATGCGGCTACTCTAGCGAAAATTTCAAAAAAAGTCGCGACTCCGTAGTCCGTGGTAGCCCGCGACCTCCGGGCGCGGGACGCGGTTGCGTGTGCAACCTCAACCGACGTTGCGCCAGCCAACTAGCCCGTCGCCCGGAGGTCGACGGCTACCACTTGTGTCAAACCGCCTGGCCGCACGCATGGCCCGACGCCCACGCCCACTGGAAATTATAGCCGCCGAGCCAACCGGTCACATCCACCGCCTCGCCGATGAAATGCAGCCCTGGCACCTCGCGCGTCTCCATCGTCTTCGAGCTCAGTCCGCGCGTATCGACGCCGCCCACCGTCACCTCCGCCGTGGCGTAGCCCTCCGTGCCCGCCGGCCGCAAGGTCCACGCCGACAAGCCGCGCGCGAGCTCATTCAGCTCCAGCGTCGAGTACGTCCGCAACGCCTTCACCTCGCCCAGCCGCGCCGCCAGCGCCGTGGCGAATCGCTCCGGCAGCCGCGTGGCCAGAAGCGTATCCAGCCGCTTGCCCGAGCCACGATTCTCCTCCAGCCACGCGCGCGCATCGCCCTCCGGAAACAAATTGAGCGCGATTTCCTCCCCCGGTTTCCAGTACGACGAGACCTGCAGCATCGACGGTCCACTCAATCCGCGATGCGTAAAAAGAAAATGCTCCGCAAATTCCGCCCCGCCGCCGCGCGCCACGCATGGCGCGGAAATCCCACTCAGCGCCCGGCAAAATTCCAGCTCCGCACCGCCGAACGTGAACGGCACCAGCCCCGCCCGCGTGGACACCATGCGCAGCCCGAACTGCCCCGCGATCTTGTACGCGAAATCACTCGCGCCCAGCTTCGGCAGCGACAAGCCGCCCGTCGCCACCACAAGCTTGGGCGCGAACAACGTCTCGCCCTGCGTCTCCACGGCGAAACCACCCGCATCCTCGCGCCGCACCGCCTTCACCTCCACGCCGGTGCGGATCACCACGCCCGCGTCGTCGCATTCGCGCAGCAGCATGTCCACGATCTCGCGCGAACTGCGGTCGCAGAAAAGCTGCCCCAGCTTTTTCTCGTGCCAGCGGATGCCGTGACGCTCCACCAGCGCGAGGAAATCGTGCGGCGTGTACCGCGCCAGCGCCGACTTGCAGAAGTCCGGATTCGACGAGAGATAATTCTCCGGCCCCGCGCCCAGGTTGGTGAAATTGCACCGGCCCCCGCCGGAGATAAGAATCTTCGCGCCCACCCGCGCGCCCCGCTCCAGCACGAGAACGGACCGCCCCCGCCGTGCCGCCACAATGGCGCCCATCAGCCCCGCCGCGCCCGCGCCGATCACGATCACGTCACTCATATAAGAAATTCAGCGCTGTCGCCCCGGAAAAAAATGGCAAATAATGCCCGGCAAAAGCTAATAGGCTCGCCATCAAATGACGATATATTGATGGTGGAGCTGCTAGAAGAGAGAACTCAACTCGGCGCATGGGCGTTCATGGAATACTTCATCCTCAAACCCGATGGTGAACAGACGGGGACTTTTTCCCTCGAGCAAGTGCGCTCCATGCTCAATTCCGGCTTCCTCGACATGGACGCGCGTTACTGGCACGAGGGCATCGCGGACTGGCAGCCGATCGAGCGCATCGAGGAGTCGATCAACTTTCCCGAACCCGACCCGCGTCAGCCCCACGCCCCGCCCGCGCCGCAGAAATGGACCGGCAGCCTCGCCCGCGCCATTCCCTCGCCGAGCCAGCTCAGGCAAAAGTCCGGCCCGGTCGCCATGACCGGCACGTCCGCCACGGCACCGGCGCCGGCATCACCCGCCGTGCCCGCGCCGCTGCGGCCCCTCGCGGAAATTCCCGCGTCCGCGCTGCGAATCGAATCCGCGCCGCGCGATGCCAACGGCACCACGTCCTACGAGCCCGCAGCGCCGCCCACCATCTCGCGCGGACGCGCCGTGGCCGAGGCACCCCGCGCCGAGCCGCGCCGCCCCTTTCGCCTCCCGCGCATTCCGATGCCCACCGCCACGCAGATGTGCGCGCTCGGTCTGATCCTTCTCGCCGCGGCCATCATCGCCGCCATCGTGGCCTCGCGCCATCCGGCCAAGTCCGCGTTCAGCGAAGTCACCGTCACGCTGCGCAACAATTGCGTCCTCACCGATCAAACCGCCATTCGCTCCTTTGGCCAGGACATGCGGGACCAGCGCCACTCCATTTCCATCGCCAGGCTCAAGGACCTCATCGCCAACTCGACCGACCCGGCGTTCATCCAGACCGCCGGCGTCAGCCTGCAACAGGCGATCCTGAAGTACGAGACCACCGTCACGAGCGACTACGTGCAGCACAACAAGGCCGAGATCATCGAGCCCGGCACCTACCGCACCGTCGCGTTCTTCGACGACAAAGGCAACGTCGTCGTCGCGCACGCCGGCGCGTCCTGGGCCGCGATCGAATACAAGGGCAAGATCGTCTACGCCTACCTCGGCAGCGATTTCGAGTCGCGCGCGGAGTAGTTTTTCGTAGCCGCGCGCGTGAGCGCGTGGACCTTTTTCAACGACGTCCACGGCCTTACGGCCGCGGCTACGCTCCTCCAGGTTGGGGTCAGGCCGGAGGCTGACCATCCGACTTTTGCTCGAGGGCCTTGAGCCGCTCGACGAGCTCGGGGAGCTTGCGGGTGAGGGCCTCGAGCTTGAGGCTCTCCCGAATGGGAAGCGCGTGGTGTCCGGCAAGGACCGCGCCGGCGGGGACGTCCTTGTTGAGGCCGGACTGCGCGGTGATGGTGGCGCGGTCGCCGACCTTGAGATGCCCGGCGAGGCCGACCTGCCCGGCGAGCGTGACGTAGCGGCCGAGCGAGGTGCTGCCGGAAATGCCGGTCTGCGCGACGACGATGGAGTGCGCGCCGATGCTGACGTTGTGCGCGATCTGCACGAGGTTGTCGATCTTGGCGCCCTCCGCGATATGGGTGCGGCCAAAGCGGCCGCGGTCGATCGTGGTGTTGGCGCCGATTTCGACGTCATCGTCGAGCTGCACGAAGCCGGTGTGGGCGATCTTCACGTGGCGGCCGGTCTGCTTGTCGAAATCGTAGCCGAAGCCGTCGGAGCCGATGACCGCGCCGCTGTGGATGATGACGCGCGCGCCGATCACGCTGCGCTCGCGCACGGTGACGAGCGGATAGACGCGCGTCTCGTCGCCGATCACCGTGCTTTCCCCGATGAAACTGTTCGCGCCGATCACGCAACGCGCGCCGATCTTCACGCCGGCGGAGAGGACCGCGTGCGGGCCGACGCTGATCCCCTCGCCAAGCACCACGCCGGGCGCGATGACGGCGGTCGGGTGCACGCCGGGCTCGTCCCGCGGCGGCGGCGGCGCGAAGAGGCCGGAAATTTTCCCGAAGGCGGCGCTGGGCGACTCGACCACGATGCGCGTGAAGGCGAAGCGCGGCGCGTCCTTTTTGCTCACCAGGATCGCCGCGGCCTTGCTGGCCAGCGCGTCCTGCTCGTACTTCGGGTTGCCGAGAAAGGAGAGCTGGTCCGGCTGGGCGGAGCGGAGATCGTTGATCCCGGTGACGGCGATGGAAGCGCCGTCGCCAAGGACCTCGCCGCCCACGAGTTCAGCGAGGGAACGGACGGTATGCACAGTCGGTTTGCGCGCAGCCGGAAGCCCGCCTCCGGGCCCGGTTATTGGCCGGCCGCGCCGGAGGGAGCAGTACTCGCCGTGGCCGGAGGGGCGGAGGCGTTGAGCTGCTTGATGATGTCCGCGGTGATATCGATCATCTTCGACGAATGATAGAGAATGATCGAGACGCCGCTGGTCGGCGTGACCGAGGAGGTGTCGATGACGAGGTCGTAACCGGCGGGAGCGGCGTAGTCGTCGACGATCTTCGTGATCTGCTCGAGAATCTCCTTGTGGCGGCGGAGCATCTCGTCGTTGAGTTCCTTGTCCAGCTCGTTCTTGCGCTCCTCCAGCTTGTTCTTGAGGGCGAGGAATTCCTGCTTCTTGTCCTCGGCGGCCTTGGCCTTGGCCATCTGCGCGTCCTTGGAAAGGGTCGGGTCCTGCGAGGCCTTGATCAGCGACTCGAGCTCCTGGCCCATGTGGTTGTAATCGGAAATCATGTCCTGAAGCTCTTTCTGATACTGGTCGTGCTTCTCGTTGAGCTTCTTGCGCGCGTCGCCCGTGACCGTGTACTGGTCGAACGTTTTCGCGAGGTCGATGACGGCAATCTTGAGGTCAGCCTTGGCGAAAGAGGGGGCCAGGGCGAGAAGACAGAAAATCAGAAGCTTTTTCATGAGCCGCTAAGCATCTCAGAATTGCCTGGCGGCGTCAAAGGAATTGCAAGGAGCTTATCCCCGAATTCACGCAAACGCCTTAATAGAACTGGTAACCCACGTCGAAGTCGAACCGGCCCCAATTCGTGTGGTTATAACCCTGGTCGACGTACGGCTTTGCGTAATCGAGACGCAGCGGACCGATGGGCAGATCCAGGCGCAGGCCGACACCGACCGACGCGGTGATTTCACCCGTCGCGCCGGGATACGGATTGTCCTTGAAGACGCGGCCGTAGGTGAAGGCATCGGGATCGAGGAAGCCAACGTCGTTGAAGACCGCGCCGCGGACGCGATCCATGATCGGGAAGGTCAGCTCGGTGTTCTGGTAGGCCATCGTTTCGCCGCCGAGCGGCTCGTTGTTATCGTCGACCGGGCCGATGTCGCGATTGTGGAACCCGCGCACCGAGCGCGAGCCGCCGATGAAGAAGCGGTCGAAGAGCGGCACCTGGTCGCTGTTGCCGTAATTCTCCACGTTGCCGGTCGAGCCGCCGATCATCAGGATCAGGTCATAGGGCAGCAGGATGTACTTCTGCACGTCGGCCTGGAACTTGTAGATGCTGGTCTGGCCCTGGAGCGGGCCGCCGGCGACCTCCGCGCTGAAGTCGGCGTGCAAGCCGCGGCGCGTCAGCAGCACGCTGTCGCGATTGTCATACGTCATGCCCAGCGTGATGGAGCTGTCGCTGCGGTAGGCGCTGGCGCCGCCGACATCGTTCGGGTCATAGTTCGCGCCGGCCGCCTGCATCAACTGGGGCGAGGAACTCTCGGCGAAGTCGTAGAGGTCGAACTCCTGCAGCGTGTAGGTGATCGATCCCGACCAGAACTGGCCGAAGGCCTTCGAGAGGCTGACCGATGCGCCGTAGTTCCGTTCGTTGTAGTAGTTCGAGAGATAAGTCGCGTTGTGATAGAACAAATTGTAGCCGAGGGCCAGCCGCTGCTCGAGGAACCACGGCTCCTTGAACTCGACTTCCGCGTCCTGGCGCTCGAGACCGTACTGGAGGCGGATGCGGAACTTCTCGCCGCCGCCGGTGAAGTACGGGAAGTTGAAGATGTCGAAGTTGCCCTGGCTGATTTCGACGAAGCCGAGCAGCGAGTCCACCGAGCTGAAGCCCGCGCCGAACGTCACCGATCCGGTCCGCTTTTCCTCGACCGTCACGACCATGTTCTTGCGGTTCGGCACCGAGGTGTCCTGCGGCGAGATGTCCACCTTCTCAAAGTATTGCAGGTTCTCCAGGCGCTTCTTGCTGATATCGGCGCGCACGCTGTCGTAAATCTGGCCCGGCGCGACCAGCAACTCGCGGCGGATGACCTTGTCCTTCGTGCGGTTGTTGCCCTGGATGATGATCTGCTCCACGTAGGACTGCGAGTTCTCCACGATATGATAGAGAATATCGATCTTGCCGCTCTCGACGTTGGCCTGCCGCTCGGGCGTCACGTCCATCTCAATGTAGCCCTTCGTCCCGTAGAGATCGCGCAGGCGCTTGATGTCGCCCTCCAGCGTGGCCAGACCGTTGTAATTATCCGGGTCCTTCTTGTCCGGCACGAACGGCCGCGGCGCGTAGACCTTGCCCTCATCCATCTTGATGATCGGCTGGCCGCGGTAGTTGCGCAGCTCCTGCTTGGTGTAGACCGTGTTGCCCTCGAAATCGATCTTGCCGACCGTGTACTGGATGCCCTCGAACACCGTGATCGTGACATGCATCTGGTTCGGGGCCGGATAGTCGTACTTCACGTCCTTGACCTCCATGTCGATGTAGCCCTTGCTATTATAATAGGTGCGCAGGTTCACGAGGTCCTGCTGGAAGTCGTCCTCCTTGAACAGGCCCGACTTGTTGATGAACGACAGCCAGTTCTTCTTGCGCGTCTTCATGACCTTCTGCAGTTCCTTCGTCGTCAGGTGCTGGTTGCCCACGAAATCGACCTGCGTGACGTAGGCGCGCGCGCCCTCGCTCACGATGAAGGTCACAATCGAGCGGCCAAACTCCTCGTTGGTGTCGATCTTGTAGGTGACCTGCACCTGGTTGTAGCCCTTGCTCAGGTAATAATCCTTGATCTTGTCCGCGTCGGTCGAGACCTGCTGCTCGCTCAGCGTCTCGCCCAGCTTCGACTTGATTTCCTTTTTCAGCCGCGCGGTCTTGATCTTCACGTTGCCCTTGATCACGATTTCCTTCACCAGCGGCTTCGGCTGCACCACCACATTCACCTGCACGCCATCGCCCAGCGGCTCGTCCTTGATCGCGAGATTGGTGAAAAAGCCCGTCGCATAAAGATTGCGCACATCCTCCTCCACCGCCGAGGCCGAGTAGACCTGCCCCACCGTGGTCCGCATGTTGGAAAGAATGACCGACTTCGCCACCGTGTGCGGCCCGATGTACTCGACGTTGATCGCACGCACGATCGGCCCCTCACCGCCGCCCGGAGGAGGCGACTGGTCCGGCGAAGTGACCAGCTTCTTCTGCTTGCCATTGGGAGCGATCTCGGTCGCCGGCGCGGCATTCGTATCCGCCGGAGCGGCCGTCGCGGCGCCCTGATCGCCCGAAGCCGGCGCCGAAGGCACGGAATTATCCGCGGGAGGCGTCACCGGCGCTGCCGGCGTGGCAGGCTGCGCCGGCGCCTGGTCCGGAGCCGGAGCCTGCGCCTGCGCGGCATCCGGCGAGCCCGAGGGACTCATCGACTGGGAGAAAGCGCCCTGTGACGGCAAGAGGACAAGCAGAACCAGCGCAAGCGCCTTGGCGAATCGTGAATCCCTAATTCCTCTAGTAAAAAGTTTCAAATCTCCCCTTTTAGTATGATGGTGAACGCCTTAGCACGTTCAACAAGCCTGCCCGAAGGTCCCGGCCAACATCTCGGCAGAATTTGGAGACGTGGCCAAAAAAGGTCAAGCGAATAAGATCAGCTTATTTACGGGTTTATTCGTCCTTCGCCCTCAGACGCAACACCTAGCCCGGCAATTTATCGCCAGGAAAGAATGACCCCGTCCTCGTTCCCAGAGTTTCCCTCGTTCCCAAACTCCATTTGGGAACGCGATTGTCTGCGCAACTCTGTTGCCGTTCCCCTTTCCGCGCCGCCGCGTGAAACTCCCCTTCATCTTGCGCATCCACCAGACCCGGCCAAGTTAGCCCATGCGCACCGTCTGGATTCTCGGCGATCAGCTCCACGAAGATCACCCCGCCCTCGCGCGGGCCGACCGCAAGACCGACCGCGTCCTCTTCATCGAGTCGCGCCTGCGCAGCAGCCAGGTCCGCTATCACCAGCTCAAGCTCGTCCTCATCTTCTCCGCCATGCGCCACCGCGCCGCCGCCTTGCGCGACGCCGGCTGGCAGGTCGACTACGTCGAGCTCACCGACAACTTCAGCGGCGCGCTCCGCGACCACATCCGCCGCCACCAGCCCTCCCGCATCCTGATGCAAGAGCCGAGCCAGTACGCCTTTCGCCAGCGGCTGCCCGGCATCGCGCGGCAACTCGGCGTGCCGATCGAGGCGCTGCCCACCAACCAATTCCTCGTCTCCGAGGCCGAATTCAACGCGTGGGCCGGGGACAAGCGCCACCTGCAGATGGAGCACCACTACCGCCGCGTCCGCCGCAAGCTCGGCATCCTCATCGACCCCAAGGGCGAGCCGGTCGGCGGCGCATGGAACTTCGACCCCGACAACCGCCAGACCGCCGCCGCCTTCACGAAAAGCCGCCTGCCCGTCCCACCCCCGCCCCAGGCCGAGCCCGACGCCATCACCCGCGAAGTCATCGCCCTCGTCCGGCGCGAATTCCCGGACAACCCCGGCGACGCCGGCGACTTCTGGCTGCCCGTCACCCGCGCCGGCGCGAAAGCGTGGCTGAAGGACTTCATCACCCGCCGCCTGGAACATTTCGGCCCCTGGGAAGACATGATGCTCGCGGGCCAGCCCACGCTCTTCCATTCCGTGCTCACGCCCATGCTCAATTTAGGCCTGCTCCAGCCGCGCGAATGCGTCGACGCCGCCGTGGCGGCTTACGACAAGGGCGCCGCGCCCCTTAACTCGGTTGAGGGCTTCGTCCGCCAGATCATCGGCTGGCGCGAATTCATCAACGGCGTCTACTGGCGCCGCATGCCCGGCTACGAGCAACTCAACGCCCTCGACGCCCAGCGCCCGCTGCCCAAGTGGATCTACACCGGCGAAACCGAAATGAACTGCCTGCGCGAGGTCATCGGCCAGGTCATCCGCACCGGCTACAACCACCACATCCAGCGGCTGATGGTGCTGGGGAATTTCTTTTTGCTCGGCGGCTTCGCGCCAGCCGCCGTCTACCGCTGGTATCTCGAGATGTACGTCGACGCGCACGACTGGGTCATGGCCGCCAACGTCATCGGCATGGTCCTGCACGCCGACGGCGGCTACATGTCCACCAAGCCCTACGCGGCCGGCGCGGGCTACATCCACCGCATGAGCAACTACTGCCAGGGTTGCCGTTACAAGCCCGACGTCCGCACCGGCCCGGACGCCTGCCCCTTCAACTACCTCTACTGGAATTTCTACGCCCTCCACGAGCGGCGCTTCGCCTCCAATCCCCGCGTCGGCATGATGCTCAAGACCTGGAACAAAAAGCCCGCCTCCGAAAAAGCCCAAATCCGCCACGACGCCAACGCCTTCCTCGAAGCGCTGCCCGCCTGCGATTGATCCCCCAAGGCCCTCCCCGGCAGGGATGGCCTCCGGAAAACCGCGCCTGCTATTGTCTTATGCGAAAAAATTCGCTACAATTAAGTTGTTCCTTAAGTCAACAAGCCGATAATTAGAGTGTAAGGCAACGCTGCACAGGCAGTTCTGCGGAGACGGGGGCATTATTCCGGGCAAGGCACGTATCGTTAACATCACGCGGCCAATTTCTTGTGAACTCTCAAAACCAGGACATCCCGCCAGCGACGGAACAGTCCGTCCCCCCCGTGACACCGGATCAAAGCGAAAGCGAGCGGGAAGCAGCGGCCGTGGCCCTCCAGCACGACACCGAAATGGAGCAGGCCGAGGCGCGAACGGAGCGGGCCAACACCCGCACGGAACAAGCCAACACGCGAACCGAACAGGCCGAAAAGCGCACCGACCAGGCCAACACGCGGACGGACGAAGCCAATACGCGCACCGAAGAGGCCGAGGCCCGGACCGCCGAGGCGATCCGCGCGTCCGAGCTTCGTTACCGCCGGCTTTTTGAAACGGCGCAGGACGGCATCCTCATCCTGGACGCCGACACCGGACAGGTGATGGATGCCAATCCCTTCATGCGGGATTTGCTCGGCTACTCGCAGGAAGAATTTCTCGGGAAAAAACTTTGGGAAATCGGCCCCTTCAAGGGCACGGAAGCCTCCAAGACCGCCTTCACCGAATTGCAGCGCACCGACCGCGTTCGCTATGGCGCCATCGCGCTCGAGTCCAAAGACGGCCGCAGAATCGAGGTTGAATTCGTCAGCAACGCCTATCTCGTCGACCAAAAGCGGCTCATCCAATGCAACATCCGCGACCTCGCGGAGCGCAAGCTGGCCGCGGAAAAGATCACCACCCTCAACGCCGAACTGGAGCAGGGCGTCGTCGCGCGGGAGTTGCTGGAGGCCCAGTTCATCGAAGTGCAAAAAATGGAAGTGGTCGGCCAGCTCGCCGCCGGTGTCGCGCATGATTTTAACAACATCCTCGCCGTCATCATGGGCTACGGCGACATGCTCTCCTCCGAGTTGGGGCCCGACAGCCCCTTCCAGAAATATACGGAGGAAATCCGCCATGCCTCGGACCGCGCGGCCGGGTTGACCCGGCAACTGCTCGTTTTCAGCCGCAAACAAACGGTCAACCCGGTCGTGATGGACCTCAATGACGTCGTCCGGGACATGGATAAATTGCTCATGCGGCTCATCGATGAAAACATCGAGATGAAGATGGTTTCCGGAAAGGACACCGGGTACGTCAAGGCGGACAGCGGCTACGTCGGGCAGGTGCTGATGAACCTGGTCGTAAACGCGCGCGATGCCATGCCCAACGGCGGCAAGCTGACCATCGCGGTCAATAACGTCACGCTTGATGAGACCTACACCAACACCCACGCCGGCGCAGCTCCGGGTTCCTTCGTCATGCTCAGCGTCAGCGACACGGGCACCGGCATCAGCGACGACGTCAAAGCGCGTTTGTTTGAAGCCTTCTTCACCACCAAACCCAAGGGAAAAGGCACCGGCCTCGGCCTGTCAACCTGCCAGACCATCGTCCAGCAATCCAACGGTTACATTGACGTCTACAGCGAGCTGGGCCAGGGCACGACCTTCAAAATCTATTTCCCGAGAGTCGAGCTGCCTCTTGATGTGGCTACTGCGCTTGCCCCGGCCGGCCCGATGCCCCGCGGGACGGAAACGTTGCTCATCGTGGAAGACGACATGTCCTTGAGGCACCTCGCGCGCGGCGTGTTGGAAACGCAGGGCTACCACGTCCTCGTGGCCCCAAACGGACAGGAAGCCCTGCGGGTCGCGCGCGAACACACGGAATCCCCGATTCGTCTGGTCGTCAGCGACGTCATCATGCCGCAAATGGGCGGACGGGAAATGGCCGAGCACCTCAAGACCACCAATCCCGGCCTCAAAGTGCTCTTCACCTCCGGCTACACCGACGACACCATCTCGCATCACGGCGTGCTCCAGGAGGGAGTCGAATTCCTCGCCAAGCCCTACACCCCCGCCGCCCTCGCCTGCAAAGTCCGCGAGCTCCTCGATGCCTCCGCCGCATCCCCGCCCGCCGACGCCCTCCTGCCGACAAATTGATCTCCGCCCAAAGGCCCCGCCCGCCAAGTCCGTCATCCCGAGCCTGCCGCAGGCTCAACTCAGCCCTCCGAGCAGTGCCCGACCTCTTGAGCTGCGTTCAGCGTCCCTGCCGAGCTCTCTGCAAAAGTCCGTCTTAGCAAGCTGGAGGCTTGCCAGCCATGGAGCCGGTGGTTGAGCCCGCGGCGGGCAACACCACCGGTTGGCTTGCGCGAAATGAATGTTCCGATCCTGAAGGGATCGCAGCCCTCTGGCACCCCAGGGTGCTTTCCTTTTTCTCCTCGTTCCCAAACTCCATTTGGGAACGCGATTGTCGGCGCAACTCCCTTGCTGCCTTCCCCCTCCGTTCCTCCGAGCCTCCGTGCGAACCCTCCCCCTCGTTCCCAAATGGATTTTGGGAACCATGAACCGCGACAGGAAAACGGTGGCTCGGAAGCGATAATCGCACTGTTAAACTAGCCTCAATGAAAAGATGTAGACTCGTCCGCATAGTGCTCCTTCTCTGTTTTACAGGGTTGGCGTTTCTGCTTAGCCCACTTTGCGCGGAGTCCCCCGATGCGCTTTTACCTAACAAGCTCCCGGCGAGTGCGGAAAAAGCCCTGAACTCCCCCGAATCCGTCGTGCTCTATTCCCTCGAGCCTTACACGGAAAATCCAGAGCACGACCAGCACTGGAAGGGGCCAAGATTTCACGGCTACATGTGCCTGGGAAAGTTAACGCTTACGGGCGCAGCGGCACAGACAGCGATAACCGAATTCAAGAACGCCGTCCCCAAGACCCGGCAGCCGATGGCCTTATGCTTCGATCCCCGTCACGCCCTTAGCATCGTCTCCAAGGGACACGCCTATGATTTTCTCCTTTGCTTCCAGTGCGCACAAATGGAGATCAGCGAAGACGGGAAAGAACTCGCCGTGATCAGCGCAACCGGATCAGACGAAGTTCTTAATGGGATGCTTAAAAAAGCCGGGATACCGCTCTCCTACGTTTTCAGTGACGCCTACATCAAGGAGCAGAAGGCTGAGCAGGAGAAGAGCGAATCTGACTGGAAACGCTGGGTGGCAGCGGCGCCGGATAGCCTGCGCCACTTCCTGACCAATCCGACTTCGGCGGGAATCACCTACGGTAACGATCCGGAGAAGGAACTGGCGAAGGGAATCCCCGACGAGAAAAAGCGCATCATGGCACTCCTCCACTGGTATGGATCGGGTGGGGGACCGTGGTCGGGCTTCAGCTCATACGAGCAACAACCGGTGGAACTCCTTTTGAGGTATTCGACCACGGACATACTCTCGGCCGTTCAATCGACGCCATTGACTGAAACCCAGATTGAAGGGACCGCTCGCCTGTTCGGAGGATGGGATTTTTCCCAGCAACGACCGGGCGATCTCAAACTACTGCCGCCGGACCTGAAAGCGAAACTCCTCAAACATGTGCTTCAAGGCAAGGATCAGGACAAAATTGACCGCGCAAAAAGGGCGTTTGCACGTTAGTTCTTCCCTCGTTCCCAAACTCCATTTGGGAACGCGATTGTCTGCGCAACTCCATTGCCCCCGGGCCTACGCCCACGGGTCGCACTTAAAACAGGGATGGCCGCCCACCAGCCACTCGTGCGCGGAGGAGTAGCGCCAGTGCTCCGGCCCAACGACGAGCCCGCGCAGGACGGGGTTGGCGTGAATGTAGTCGAGCTTTTGGTCCATCATGGCGTCGGTGCCGATTTCCTGCGGGTGCACGCCCTCCTGCCAGACCTGATGCGCGCTGGCCAATTTGTGCGCGGCGCAATAGTACTCGAGCTGGTTGAGGAGCCAGTCGCGCTTCTCTTTCCTGATCTGCGCCAGCAGGGCGCGCGCGGTGAAGCGCTTGAGGTCGGTCAGCGTGCCCGCGAGGTCGGGCGCGGCGAGGATGGCGTGAAAGTGGTTGTCGAGGATGACCCAGGCATGAATTTTGAGGCCCTTGTGCTCGCGGCAGTAGAGCAGGGAATCGACGAGGATGTTGCAGCAGGCGGCCGTGGTGAAGACGGGCAGCCATTCGACGATGGTGGCGGTGACGAAGTAGGTGCCTTCCGGGTTGTGGATCTTGTAACGGCTCCTCATGGCCCTAGCTCAGAGCAATGGAGTTGCGCTGACAAGGGCGTTCCCCAATGGAGTTTGGGAACGAGGGAGCCGCTGCGCATGGCCCTGGCTCAGGGCAATGGAATTGCGCGGACAAGCGCGTTCCCAAATGGAGTTTGGGAACGAGGGGACGTTACAACTACTCCTTGGCGGGAGCGCTCTCGCCGGCGGCAGGCTTCTTGCCCTTGTAGGGGCGCTTGGCGCCCTTGGCGTCGAGTTCGCCCTCGGCGGGTTCTTTCGGCGCGGGGTGGTTGACGGTGACGTGGAGCGTGGCCTGGATGTCGTGGCCGAGCTTGAGGGTGACTTCGTGGTCGCCGGTGTCCTTGATCGGCTTGGGCAGGTCGATCTTCTTGCGGTCGATGTCGTGGCCGGCTTCCTTGAGCTTGTCAGCGATGTCCTTGCTGGTGACGGAGCCGAAGCTCTTGTCCTGGCCTTCGCCGGCGGCGAGGGTGAAGACGAGCTTGAGCTTGCCGAGTTTGCCGGCGAATTCCTGCGCGGCGTTGAGCTCGGCGGCTTCGCGCTCGGCGCGCTTGCGCTTGAGGTCCTCGACCTGGCGCTTGGTGGCCAGCGTGGCGGGGGCGGCAAAATCCTTCGGGATGAGAAAATTGCGGGCGTAGCCGGGCTTGACCGAGACGATGTCGGCTTCGCTGCCAAGGCCTTCGATTTTGGTTTTGAGGATGACTTCGACGGGCATAGGGATTTCCAAGGTTAAAGATTGCGGGCTGGCTAGCCTGCCAGAGTGGCGCGCGGAGTCAACGCGATTTTACGGCCCCTTGCTTGGAGAGACAGCAGCTTCTATTTCACCTAAAAGTATAGGCCGCCGAAGGGAAATAGGCGGCTACGGCTTAATGGCCTGGATGAGGATCTCCACCCGGCGGTTGGGCTGCTGCTGGTCGATGCTGGCCGTGGCCGGGACGATGTAGCTGCTGCTGCCGTGGCCCTGGGAGTGGAAGGTGTAGGCGCTTTGGGTGATGCGCTGCTGGAGCCAGTCCTCGACGGCCTGGGCGCGCTGCTGGGAGAGCGTCTGGTTGTAGTCGGCCCGGCCGAAGGAGTCGCTGTAGCCGTCGATGTGGACGTCGGCCTGCGGGTACTTGGTGATGAGCGCGATGGCCTGGCTGAGCAGCGGCTCGGCCGCGGTCTTGAGCTGCGCGGATTCGAAGTCGAAGAGCACGTCGGCGGGCAGGCGCAGCAGCACGGGCTGCGGCAGCTTGGCGAGGTTCTCGTCGGTCTGGCGGAAGCTCGGCGCGAGCGCGGCGAAGCCGGGGAGCTGGCCGGTGGCGCCGTTGCCGTGCAGGGGTTCGCCGCTGGGCGTGCCCATTTGCGGCGTGCCCACGTTGGCGTTGATCAGGTCCTGCGCGAGCTTGGCGGAGTTGACCGGGCCGCCGCTGGTGGAGGGATCGACCTTGGCGATCTCGTCGGTGATTTTGGCGGAGCTGTCCTCGATCATCGGCACGCCCTGGGTCAGATCGGTCGCGGCGATGACCTTGCTCGGCTCGGGCACGCTGGGCATGGCGAGCTGCGGCTGCGGCGCCTGCAGGGCCTTGTCGACCGGGTTGGGGTCGAGGTTGAAGTCGGCCGGGTTGGCGGGCGCATTGGCCGCGGGCAGGTTCCTGATCGGGTCCTGCACCTGATCGGGCTTGAGCGCATCGGGGTTGATCTCGATTTGCTTCACCACGAAAGGCGGGTGCGTCGGCTCGAGCGCCGGAATGCGCAGCGCGGGAATCTTGTACCAGCCCATGGCCCATGCCGCGACGAGGTGGATCGCCAGCGCGATGCCGAGCGCGCCGAGGATCCAGCGCTTCTGCAAGCGCTGGGCATCTTCGTAAGCGTGAGAGGGGGCGTTAGCCATCGCTATCTCTTAGACTCGCGCAAAGCCGAATCCATTCAAACGGATTTTATCAGCCCGACGCCTGCCGCGCCGGACGAAGCAGGTCTTTCTTCACGCGGTCGAGCAGGCCGTTGACGAACTTGCCGGACTCGGCGCTGGAGAATTTCTTGGCGATCTCGATAGCCTCATTGATCGAGACCACGGGCGGAATCTCCGTACGGAAAAGCATTTCGTAGAGCGCGAGGCGCAGGATGTTGCGGTCCACCACGGCGAGCCGCTCGAAATCCCAGTTGTCGGCCAACGAGGCGATCTTCGCGTCGATCTCCGTCCTCTTTTCGAGCGTGCCGCGCAACAGTTCGTTGGCGAAGTCGCGCACATTTTGCTTCGCTTCGTTCTGATTCCAGAACTCGGCCAGCGCCTTCTCGACATCAGCCGGCTTGTGCGTGTCGACCTGGTAAAGGAATTGCACGGCGGCTTCCCGCGCATCGCGTCGCAGACCCATGGCTAGTCCTTCCTCTTCGCGCGATCGGCCAGCGCGAGGGCAAGCGCGGCCTGCGCACCCTCGATGCCGCGATTGAGCTTCACGCCCATGCAACGCGCGCGCGCCTCGGCCTCGTTGCTGACGGCCAGCACCTGGTGGACAACGGGCACATCATGTTCCAGCGAGATGCGCATGAGCGCGTCAGTGACCGCGCGCAAAATTTCCTGCGCATGCGCCGTCCTGCCCTGCCAGACCACGCCGTAAGCGAGCACGGCCGCATAGCGATTCGTTTTCGCCAGACGCTGCACCTGCAGCGGAATCTCGAAGGCGCCCGGAACCCGCACCACGGTGACGTCGTGCCCCTTAAGCGCACTCACAGCCGAGCTCGTCAACGCGTCGGTGTACTCCCGGTTGAACTGGCTCGCGACCAGCGCGAATCGAAATTTGGAAGAACGGGCCATGGGCGAACCTGTGATTGTGCGGAAAAAGCCCGCCGCGACAAGACGAACGTTTTCCGCCACCGTCCCATCCGCCGCGTCTCCTGCTCTATGACAAATTCGCAATATTTATCGCCCTCCCACCATTCGCGGTGGACAAAGCGCGCTTCCGCTCATACCTAGGAAACCCCGCATGGACCTGAATCCCCGCCCCAACGGACAGCCGCCAAGATCGCCGATCTGGGCGAATCTATTCGTCCTCGCGGTGATCATCGCGGCGATCTTCAGCCTGATGGACCTCGGCAAGGAGTGGCACCAGCCGTTCCGGAGCGAGGTCGACATCAATCTCTCGCCGTGGATGCTGCCCTACTACACGATGCTCTCCTTCATGCGCGGCGCGGTGGCGTACGTGCTCTCGTTTTTCTTCACGCTGGCCTATGCGCGCTGGGCCGCGTACGACCGCCAGGCTGAGCGCTTCCTCATCCCGCTGCTCGACATCCTGCAAAGCCTGCCGCTCTCGGCCTTCCTCGTGCCGATCCTCACCGCGCTCGTCGCCATTTTTCCCAACAGCAACATCGGCATCGAGCTGAGCTGCATCATCGTCATCTTCACCGGCCAGGTCTGGAACATGACCTTCAGCTTTTACTATTCGCTCAAGGCGCTGCCGGACGACTACAGGTTCGTCGGCCATCTCGCCCGCTACACACCGTGGCAGCGCTTCACGCAGATCGAGCTGCCCTTCGCCACCAAAGGCCTCGTCTACAACAGCATGATCTCCGTGGCCGGCGGCTGGTTCTTCCTCTCGATTATCGAGGCCTTCAATTTGGGTGACAAAGATTATCGCGTCAAAGGCGTCGGCTCCTACATGAGCGTGGCCAAGGAGCAGCATAACAACTGGGCCCAGTTTTACGCCGTGGTCGCGATGATCCTCATGATCGTCGCAATCGACCAACTCATCTGGCGTCCGCTCATCGTCTGGTCGAATAAATTCAAGCTCGAGGACACCGAGTCGGAAGTGCAGGACCGCTCCGTCATCCTGCGTTTCCTGAGCCGCTCCACGCTCTTCGCTTCCATCGGTGCGTACTTCACCCGGCGCAGGCAGGCCCGCGCCCTCGCCGCGCAAGTCCACGCCGCGCGGCCGGAAGCTACCCTCAAGCCCGCGCCGGTCCGCGCCGGTTTTCCGTGGAGCCGCCTGGTGCTTCTGCCCGCGCTGGTGTTGATCGCCTTCGGCGGGCACTCGCTCTTCAAGCTGCTGTGGGACGTCAAGGCGGGCGAGTGGCTCAGGATCGTTATCGATCTTGCCATCACGCTTGTCCGCGTCTTGAGCGCGATCGCCATCAGCACGGTCATCGCGGTTCCCATCGGCGTCTGGATCGGCTCCAATCCCAGGCTTTCGAAGTATCTGATGCCGGTCACGCAGATCGCCGCTTCATTCCCCTCGCCGCTCGTCTTCTCGAATCTCTATCTCCTCGTCGTGCTCATCGGCGGCAACTTGCAATGGGGCGCGGTGGTGCTGATGATTTTCGGCACCATCTGGTATATTCTCTTCAACGTGATTTCCGGAGCCAGCGCCGTTCCCCAGGACCTGCGCGCCTGCACGCAGTTGACCCACCTGACGCGCTGGCAGCAGTGGCGCACCCTTTGGCTGCCCGGCATTTTTCCCGCGCTCACCACCGGCTGGATCACCGCCGCCGGCGGCGCGTGGAATACCAGCATCGTGGCCGAGTACCTGCAGGACTATACTCCGCCCATCCAGGCCCGGGGCATCGGCGCGCTCATCTCCGACGCGCAAAGCAACAACAACTTCCCGCTGCTGGCCGCGAGCGTGCTCGCCATGGCCATCTTTGTCGTCACCTTCAACCGCCTCGTCTGGAAACGCCTCTCCGCCTTCGCGCAGGAACGTTTCCAGCTCATCACCTGACATCGCCATGGCC
>Ga0116229_10002615_pt1 | contig 29204 bp, 22 predicted proteins | sample S1TSphgellanicum_3_FD_87313 | JGI IMG/M metagenome (GOLD analysis project Ga0116229, IMG submission 87313) | Host-associated microbial communities from peat moss isolated from Minnesota, USA - S1T2_Fc - Sphagnum magellanicum MG | ecosystem: Host-associated > Plants > Peat moss > Unclassified...
GCCCGCTCATCGAGCAGCGCGCGCACGTGGTGGTGATAGGGATCGAAGATCTCCTTGCGCCGCGCCGCGATGTCGACCGCGCCCAACCCCACATTGCCCGGAATCTCGGTCGTCTCGCTGATCAAAGGAATCGAGGACGCCACGCTCGGGTCCCGATTGCAGTCGATCACCAAGCGCGAATAATTTTGCGCCACCAGCGCCGCATCGAGTGCCGCCGCCACGCGGCGCGCCACGCCCAACGCTCCGATGTCCCACGCGATGTGCCGCTGCAATTCCGCGTCCGACAAGCCGAGATTCTCGAGCCGCCGCGGAATGCGCCGGCTCGCATGATCCACCACAATGACGAAGTTCGAGCGCCCGTCCCGCCCGGCTTCGATGAACGGCGGTGGCTCATCGTCAGCCAGCAGTCGATACTCGCACCCGCTGGCGTCCCCCTCGGTTCCGCTTCCCTCCCCGCGCGGCTCGCTCTCGGACTCGCGCTCGGAATGCTCAGTAAACTTCGGCATAGCGACGACAGATCTCCGTCTCCTCGAGGTTCTGCAGGCTGCCAATTTCGCCCCGTTTGAACCGCACATAAGCCGACAGCAGATCCTTCCCCAACCACTCGCCCGCCCTCTCATTCTCCTCGAGCAGCGTCAGAGCCTCCCCCAAACTGCTTGGCAGCGGCCGCGGCGCGTGTTCCGCAAGGTCCCGCCCCTCTCGAATCCCGTCGAGTCCCGCCTGCACCAGCGCGGCCAGCACGAGATACGGACTGGCCGTCGCATCTGCGACCCGAAATTCCACATTGAACTGACTAGCCCGCTGCGCAGGATCGCTGCCCACCAGCGGACAGATCCGCAGCGCGGTGCCGCGATCCATGTCCCCGATGTCGGCCCGTACCGGCGCCCATCGATTCGGACGCAGCCGATAGTACGAAGCCACCGAGGGCGCGGTCAGCGCGCATAGCGCCGGCAGATGTTCCAAAATCCCAGCGACGAATCGACTCCCCAGCAACGACAGACCAAGGGTCCGCTCCGCATCGTAGAGCACCGGCCGGTCGCTCTCGTCCAAGAAGCTCCAATGAATGTGCGTGCCGCTCGCGATGCCGTTCGGATCGTGAATCGGCGCGAAACTCACCCGCTGCCCCAATCGAAACGCCACCGCCTGCGCGATTTCCCGCACGATCACCGCGTCATCGGCGGCCCGGAGCCCGCGGGACGGCGCCGTCGTGACCTCGAATTGTTGCGGCCCAAACTCCGCCAGGAACGAATCCGGAATCACCCGCGCCTGCCGCAACGCCGCCAGCAATACCTCGCCGAACGACCCCTGGCGCCGATACTTATGGAGTTCGTAGGGCTGCAGAGGATGCGCGGCGACGCCGCTGTAGATGAATTCCTGCTCGAAAGTGGCGAGCAGCTGCAACCCCGTCTCGGCCTTCAGACGCCCGAGCGCCCGGCGCAATAGCTGCCGCGGACAGAAATCCCACGGCGCGCCGTCCAGCGTCTTGATGTCTCCTATATAGAAGTGTTCCGCACTGCCGCCGTTCGGCGCCAGGCTCCCTCCCGCGACAGGCGCGCCGCCGCCGTCGAACGGCACTCCACTCCCTTCGAACGGTACGAATACTCGCGTCGTGGCATCGGGGATGAGAAACACCTCGCCCTGAGTGCCGAAGGGCGTGGCATGGATGGGACCAAAGGCCGAGATGAATATATTCGTCGGCGCGAGCCCGACGCCGCGCTCCAACCGCGCCGCGAGATCCGCCGCCGGAAAGCTCTTGCCCCGAAAATGCCCCGACCAATCGCTGGTTCCGACGAAAACGATCTGCTCACGCACCATCGATCGAGATTACCATCCCTTCCGTCATTGGGAAGACCAGCGCGAGGGGCGAACCCCCAAGCGGTCACGCCTTCAGGCGGTCGCCGAGTCTTCGGCAGGGGCGGTCTGCACCGGAGTGATTAGCCCGGCATCGTCCAGCCCCAAGGAGTTGATCCGCGGACTGACCGCATGTGCCAGCATGAGGTCCGCGCTATACGGCCTGAGCACCGCCTTGGCCTGGACGGGTGTGCCGCGCAGCCAAGTCTCGTAATCCCGGCGCGCCAAGATGGCCGGCATGCGCGCCTGCACGCTGGTCAAGCCGGCCATGAGTTCGTTGACCGGCACGCGGATGATCGCGCAGCTCTCGATCACATCATCGTCATCTCCCACCGATCGGTCCCAGACAGCCGCCAATCCGAACACCGACCGGTTGGCAAGCGTTACGAAATGCGGTTGGCGATAGCGGGCGCGCGTGAGCTGCCACACATAGAAGCCGGCGACCGGCAGTATGCAGCGCTGACTACTCAGCCACGGCATCCGATACACGGCCGACCGCTCGATGACGTCGATGTCGGCGCAGTGCGTGCGATCGCCCGTCGGCCGGCCCTCGGCCCACGGGGGAATCAATCCCCAGCGCAGCATCATGCCTTCCGACTCACCGTCGTGTACGCGAATTGCCGGCACATACTGCGACGGCGCGACGTTGAATCGCGCGACGAATTTCCACCACGTGCGGCTCGGTAGGAACTCCCGCTCCGCGGCGATTTGGTCTGATAGGACATAACGCTCGCACATGGGTTAAGCGTACCGTCTTCGGACGGCCAAAAGCTGTGACGGACCTTGGGTCTTGTTAAGATCGGATCGCGCCGCCCGTTCCAACGACCGCGCTATCCGACGATGGCGGGGTTCGACGGCCGCGTATTCGGGATATGGCCGGACCATGGGATAGGGCCGCGCGATGGGGAGCCAATCGATGATCGAGACACCGGGACGGTCAAATTTGGAGCGCTGGCTGGCGCTGCTGGTCCGTTATTGGGCTTTCAACATGAGCCTGGCTCACAGCCAAGGCGGCAACTGGCCGGGCTTTGGATACACCGACGATGAGAAAGCGACACTCGATTCCCTCGCCGCCAAAGTCCCCGCCCTCGAATACTACGTCTGGGTCGCCCTGACAGCCGTGTTCTACTGCGCCATAGCGGGCGTGGTAGTCACCGTGGGGATGAACTGCCTGACCCATGTCATCGGCGGTGAGCAAAACGTGGCCAATACCCCCGCCCCGCTATTCTTCGCCCAGTTGGCGCTCGATTTGGCTGTCAGCTTCTCGATTGGCCTCCCGGCGGCCATGCTGCCGGCCGCCGCTTTGGTTGGGCGCTGGTTTACGGTAGCCGACGCGGCGCTGCCGGATCGCGCCACCACCTCGCACTATTTTCACAAACTCTGGTTTCAAATGACCCGCATGGCACTCGTCAGCCTGGTCATTCTGATTCCGCTCTGGATCTACGTTCCCGCCGATTCCAAATTCTTCGCCGTTTCACGCCTGATAGTGCCGCTGCTGTCGCCCGCCGTGAGCGCACTGACCGCCGCCTACTATTTTACCGCCCGCCTGCGGCGCAGCGCCGGCGACTCCTCGAAAGCCTGATCACGCCAGCGCGATTTGCGCCGTGGGACACCGCGCGACGAGTTCGCGCTGCAGCCGCGCAATATCCGCCTCGGCATTCGCCGGTATCAACACACTTTGATGAATGTGTACGATCGTTGTCCCCGAATACCCGGCCGGGACCACCTTCTCGAAATTGAACATCAGGCTGCGCGGCGGCCTCTCATCGATCGACGCCGAGGTCAGATACACACTGATACCGAGCCAGGTCGTGTAGGCGCTATCGCAGAACACGCCATCATGTCCAAAGTAGGCCTCCGGCGCGCTCGCCAAGAGTTTGGCGCGCAGCTTATCCGGCATTAGCCGCCCGGCGATCACGCTCCACATGACCATCGCGGTGATCGCGCCGCACACGAACAGCACATACAGCGCTTTTGCCCAGGCCGGGCCCGGCGAGAAATACATGACGCCGATCGCGATGCCGGCGAACGGCAACAGCAATTTTTTCCAATCGCGCTTCGGAACGAATGGGGCCGGCATCGCCTTGGCGCGGTCGGCCTGAATATTCGCCCACTCCCGCCACTGCGCCGGCGGATACTGCCAATGCACCCACGGATCGTAAGTGAGCGCGGTGAGCGACCGATCGAAGTTCCGCGAGGTGACGTACATCACCGGCAATAAAATGACCATCAGATATAGGGTGAGCCCACCGGCGGTAAGCCCGACATATTTCACATTGCCCGGAAGCAATCCCGCCGCTCCACAGACCGCGAGAATGACGACCAGGATCTTGGCCCAGCGATAGACCTTTTGGCGGTGAAAATGCACCAACTTCGCCGTCGGCGGCAACGTCGTCACCAGCTTCGCCGCCTTCGGCGTCGACACGGCGGTGATGCCGAAGATCATGACCAGCGTGGCTGCGATCACGACGCCCCCCATCGCGACGACGGTCACGGTTGCGGAACTATTCTTCGTGAGGTTGGCCACGAGCGCGATGGCCGCCACGACCCCAGCGATCAACACTGCGATCAACAGAACCGTCCGCACGGTCGACGCGGCCGAGTACAGCGGATTGCGTTTCCACGCCATCCACGCCCCGACCACGGTAATCAATGCGAAAACGACCATGTACATGACGATTACCCTGGCAACACCTTTGTCCGGGTGAGGCCCGACAATTGACGCACCCTTACGAATATTGGCGCAGACGCCAAAATTGTGCGAGTGCCGCATATCGCGATTGCGCGATTGCGCGATTCGGTGCCCCGCCACCGGTCCGGCAGCGAATCGAACTCGAAGTACACTACCCCGGTAGAATGTCATCCCATGCAAAGGCAGCCGTCACCAGACCGCCTGACTTGGCCGATGCGAAGTCCGGCGGCAGTCTCCTCCGCGGCCGCGCCCCATGCCGGCGCTCTTGCCGGCGCCGGCGCCCGGTTGGCGGCGAGCCTGCTTCTCACACTGCTCGCGGCGAGTCTGCTGTCACCCGACTGCCGCGCCGCTCAAACCTCCCCACCCACTTCGCAAACACCCACCTCGCCAACACCCACCTCGCCAACACGCGCCGCGCCGGCACCCGCCTCCACCGTACTCGCCACGCAATCGCCAGCCTCACCGCCACTCGCCACGCCCCAACCAGTCGCCCCGCCTTCCGACTCGCCGCCGCCCGCCATGGACGAAATCGTCGTCACCGGCGAACGCGCCGGCCCCGGCATGTGGCACGTGCGTCACGGCAATGCGCAAATCTATATCTTGGGCAGTCTCTCCCCCTTGCCGAAGGGCATCACCTGGCGCTCCAAGCAAGTCGAGCAAGTGCTCGACACCGCCAGCATCGTCTTGCTGCAAAAACCCTTCGACATCGGCATCGCGAGAATCCTCTGGGTGTTGATCACCGAGCGCAGCGTCCTTCTGGTGCGCGGTGGCGATCGGCTCAAGGACGTCATGCCCGCGGACTTATACGCGCGCTTCGCGCGCCAGCGAGCCAAGTTCACCGACGATGACAAAAAATGGGAGCGCTTTCGCCCCATCATCGCCAGCGCATTCCTGCAGCAAGCCGCCTTTCACCAGGTCGGCCTGTCGACGCGCATCGACCTAGGAGCCGCGATGCGCACCCTCGCGAAGCAACATCACGTCGCCGTCGAAGAGATCAAGGTCGCGGCCGTCGGCGACGTCCTCGACACCCTCAAGACCCTGCCGCAGGCAACCGAAAACGCCTGCGTCGACGCCTCGCTGGTGACCGTCGAGAGCGGACTGCCGAGGCTCATCGACCGGGCGCTGGCGTGGTCCAACGGCAATGTGGAGCGCATCGAGAATTCACCCGAACCGAAGGCGGTGGATGCCTGTCGCATCGCTCTCGAAGCCTCATCGGGCACCGCCGATCTCATCGTCCAGATGCGCCAAAAGTGGCTGGAAACTCTGGAGAAATACCTGCGTGGCGACGGCGTGGCCGTGGCGGTGGTCAATATCGATATGTTGCTCGAACACGGCGGCCTGCTCGACGAACTGCGCGCCAAAGGCTACCAAGTCGATGCGCCGGGAACTTGAAGTCCCTCCACCGCGCCGCTGTCCCTCTGACGCGACGATATCTTTGAGTCCGCCAGGCTCCACGCTCAAGCAATCCCCGTCAATTCCCCGTAAGGTAACGGCATGAGCGCCGATCGTCCCACTCCGTCACCCGCCATCATCGCGGGTCATCCGGCTCGCTTTGATGCCGAGGGCCGCCTCGCGCCGTGGACCTCGTGGAACGCGGCCCTCGATCGGGAAATGAATTTCTATAAACAGTGCCCGTCAGACCATGGCTATCCGCGCTTTGCCTTCGTCACGTTTCTCGACGCCCACTGGACTCCCATGGCGGACCGCATCGACACTATCCCCGCCACGCAGATCGGCATGGGTATCCTTTCCTATCTGAAATTTTACGAACTGCGCGGCAAGCGTGATCCCGGCTACGTCACGACGGCCTGCGCGATGGGCGATTATCTGGTCAAGGAAGCGCTCACGCCGAACGTCGGAACGTATCCTTCATTCACCCGCTCGACCGGCAAGCGGGATTTTTTCCCCCTGCCTCCGGATTCAGGCTCGCAAGGCGATCGACCGCACGAGATCGAACCCGACAAGGGCGGCATCGCCGGCTACGCACTGGCGCTGCTGTTCAAGTCCACCGGCGAGCCTCGGTACCTGTCCCAGGCGCGGCACAACGCAAAGGTGCTCGCCGCCAATCAGCAGGCCGGCGATGCAACGCGATCGCCCTGGCCGTTTCGCGCCGATTATCGCACCGGCGAGGCCCGCGGACCGGTCTCCGGCAACATGATCTTCATCCTGCGGCTGTACGACATACTCTTGTCGCTGGGACTGGAGGAATTCTCCGCGCCCCGAGACGCGCTCTGGAACTGGATCAAGCACTACCAGATTCCGGATGCCGCCGGCGACGGTGGCCTCTTCGCGCAGTTCTTCGAGGACCATGAGACGCCCACCAATCGCACCGCCTGGGCGCCGCTCAATCTGGCCCGCTACCTCCTCGAGCAGCGCGAACAGCTCGACCCCGAATGGCGCGAATCATGCGGCATCTTGATAGAATTCGTGCGCCGCACTTTCACCCACCAGGAATTCGGCGTCACGGTGTGTCATGAGCAAGACGAAGACAAACAAGCCTGGGGCGGCGTGATCGCCACCTACGGCGCGGTACTCGCGCTCTACGCCAAGGCCACCGGCTCCTCGAGCGTCGCCCGCGACGCCCGCGAGGTCCTCAATTTCACCCTGTACTCGATCGACGAACTCGGCCGACCGCGCGATCTTTTCCTGAATCCCGCTCCCGGCGGCTGGCAGGAAGACGCCCACACCGATGTCATCCACAATTACGTGGACGCCCTGCGCGCCTTCCCCGAATGGGGAGACGCGCAGTCGTGACCCGCCGAGCGACCAATCAGCCATCGCTGCCACGCGCAGCCGCGAGACGTGCCCTCGTGACCCCCCGATCGACGACACAGCCATGGGTGCCACGCGCGGCGATTGCGCGTCACGCCCTGAACCGTTTAGTCATTCCTCTGTTCATCGCACTCCTCGAGCCTTTCGCTTGCGCCGCGGGCGAAGGCACGCCCACCGGCTACGCGGCGCTTGTGGAACGGGTCGCACCGAGCGTCGTGACCGTCATGGTGGAGGAACAGCGCGTCAGCGCGGGTCAGCGCGCCGCCGACCGGGTGACGGCGTCGGATAACGGCTACGACGCCGTCGGTGCGCTCATTCGACGGCTGCTGACGGGCGCGAGCGGCAACCCCGGCGCGGACGATCGGGCCACTGCCGCGCTCGGTTCAGGCTTCGTGATCCGCGCCGATGGGCTCATCGTCACCAACCGGCACGTCATCTTGGGGGCCCGCACCGTGAAGGTCCGGCTGGCCGACGCCCGCGAGTTTCCCGCCAAGATCGTCGGCTCCGACGCCGTCACCGACATCGCATTGCTGAAAATTTCCGCGGGAACGCTGCCGGCACTGCGGCTGGCGTCGGCCCACGCGGTATCGGTCGGCGATGCCGTGATCGCGATCGGCGATCCCTTTGGGCTCGGTCAATCCGTGAGCGCGGGTATCATCTCCGCGCGCGCCCGCACGCTCGAGGATGACCCCTACATCGATTTCTTGCAGACGGATGCAGCCATCAATCACGGCAACTCGGGTGGCCCGCTCTTGACCGCGGACGGTACGGTCGTCGGCGTCACCTCGGCGATCTTCTCGCCCAATGGCGGCTCGGTCGGATTGGGCTTTGCGATTCCGGCGGAAACGGTTGCGGCCGTGGTCGGCGAGATCGAGGCGCACGGCAGCGTCGAGCGGGGTTATCTCGGTATCTCCGCGCAAGCAACGACGCCGGTGCTGGCCAAGGCGCTCGACATGAAGGCCGTCACCGGCGTGCTGGTCACCGCCGTCGATCCGCAAGGTCCCGCCGTCGGCGCACTGTGGGTCGGAGACGTGCTGCTCACCCTCGGCGCCGACACCGTGACCTTCAGCGGCTTGAGCAAGATCACGGCGCGGCTCAAGCCCGCGAGCCTCGTCGTCGCGTCGGTGTTGCGCGGCGGCACGCAACAGACCGTTGCCATCAAGATCGGCCGGCTTCCCGACCCGCCCGCCGATCCCGCGCTGACCGGCGGCCAAGACACCTGGGTGCCCGCTTTGCGACTCGGCGTCGCCAATACGACTCCCGAGATCCGCAAAGCCATCAAGGCCGCCGATGAAGCGAGCGGCCTGATCGTGACTCAGTTACGCCCCGCCGGAGCCGGCGCGCTCGCCGGCCTCAAGGTCGGCGATCTCCTCACCCACGCCGGTACCAAACAATTGATCGACCCGGCGGATATCGCCAAGGTCGCGACCCCGACGCCTCAGGCCCCCCTGCTCATTCGCGTCGTGCGTGACGGCGTGCCGACCTTCGTCGCCATCACCGGCGAAGTCGGGCCCTGAGCCCTGAGCGCGCCGCTCGGCGACTGCCATGAAATGCAAACACCCGCGCGCGCGGACTACACCCGCTGTGCCGCTGCTCGAGGGTCTTGAAGACCTAGGTCTCGTGCAAAGCCCGCATGAAGGCCACGAGCACCGAGGCGGAATTGTCCGCGGCGAGCTGCATGAAGGTATTCATCTGGTTGGTGCTGGCGTCGCCGCCCGCTAGGTCCGACACGCTGCGAAAGACGAGGAAGGGGATCTCGTTGCGAAACGCCACCTGCGCCACCGCGGCGCTTTCCATATCGGTCACGCCGGCATGGAACGTCGTGTACAGGTATTCGCGGTATTCCTTGTTGTCCACGAAGGCCGGTCCGCTCACCCCCGTGCCCCCGATGACGACCTTGGGCGCCTTGTCGAGGCACGCGCGCGCGGCGGTGCAGTTCTTGAGTGGCAAGTCGCCGACCGCGCTCCGGGCAAGCGCGAAGAGGCCGGGATCGACGGCGAAGGCGTCACGGTATTCTTCGGGATGATGGGCGCTGCCCACCCTGACGCCGCGCGGTAGCATCATGCCGTAGCCCGGCTCACCCGCCATGCCGGGCATCCAGGGGGGCGCCTTGAACCCGTCGGGGGTCGCACGAGCCATGACGAGTTCCATGGACTCCACCCAACGCTCCGGCACGATGACATCGCCGACGTTCAAACCAGGATCGACACCGCCCGCAATCCCCGAGAACACGATGCGGTTGATCGGGAAGTGATCGATCAGGAACTGGGTGTTCAAGGCGGCGTTGACCATGCTGACACCGCTCAACATGAGCACGACGGGTTGACCTTCGAGCGTACCGGACACCACGCGGACGCCTTGGACGCTACGCGTCTGCGGATGCTTCACGAGCCCCACGAGCGCCGTCCATTCCGGCTCGAAGGCGCACAGTATGGCCGTCCGGCCGGTTGTCGACGTATTGGTTAGAGCCTCGGACGGCGTGGCCATGCCCACCAGCAACGTCAGCACCAGGCCGATGAACCGCGTGAGTTCGAAAGCCAAACGCAATAACCGTCCTTCCAAACGCACCGACCGGCCTTCCAAACGCACCGACCGGCGATCTTCCAAATTGAACGATACGGCCGCGGAGAGATTTTGAACGGGCATTTCTCAATTTTAATTGAATACCCGCGATCAAGAAAGCCGCGTACTGGTCACGAATGCCCGCACGATGATCTACTCGCGCGATGAATCGGCGAGCGAACAGACCGCTCCCGGCACCAGCCATGGCGCCAGATCTTGCCACGAGAGATCGATTGCGGGCACGCGCTCGTTGCGCGTCTCGCCCTCGTGCTCCACGAATCGCAGCCCGTTGTCCGTGACCACAAACCCGTCCGTGAACAATGAGTTCATCCCGTCGGCAGAGAGCGCCCACTCGGACAACTCCGTTCCGCTCGCCTGAAGTCGCCGGCGGTAGAGTGCCAGAACCTCCGATCTCCAGTCGGAGTCGGTTCGGAACAAATCAGTGTTCTCGAGTGCGCGCCTTGCCCTCACGTTCCAGTTGAACGTGGAAAAATCTTCGTTTGGATGTGCACCGCCACTATAGGTCGAGCCCGTGATGCTCGCCGACACATAGCAATCGTTGACGCCCTCCAGGTGGACATCGAGCGAGCGATTCCAGCCCCCCTGAATCCAATCGGCCATGAGCTTGCGTACGCGGTCCCCGAGCGCGCCGAATGCGGCTTCGGTCGACGCTACGTGGCTCTGTATGGGAATTACCTTGGCGTCCACACGCGGCCAGGTCAGTTGCAAGTCCCAAGTAAAGAGGGCGCGCTCCGGATCCATATGCTGCAAATCCTCATCCGCCCACTCGAGGGAATACACACCGGTGTTGTAGACCGTCCAACGACCCACGCGATACACCGACCCAGGAATGTCCGCGAGGTAGTTGATGTACTGGTTTCTCAAGCATCGAGCCTCGCCTTGGCAATATCCTCCCGCCCATTCCAGAAAACGGCGTAATGACCGATGCACCGCATCTTTGCCTTCAGGCGAGAGTGTTCGAATCACCTTGGTGGTTTCGCGTTCGATTCGAGTACGCAGGACCCCCAGCGGGGCAGTCAGCGGATCCAGCCCCTTGAACACATCGTCACCCGCCGCGGCGCGTGATAGCGAAGGACAAGCGAGCGCCATCCCCACGAGTACGACGACAAATGCGTCGCCCCACGCCCTCATTCGCCTTCCCAATCGAAGCGCCACACCGCGATGGCGGCGAACAACACCGACCAGCCGAGCAGCACCGCGACGGGCAGGAGAGCCGCATGAAACGGCAGCCCACGCCACGTCATCGCGTCGAGGCCATCGACCGCCCAGCGCGTCGGCACGAACTCACTGACGTTCTGCAGCCACTCCGGAAACACGAAGGCCGGGACCCATGCCCCGCCCAACATGACGAGTATCAACGCGGCGAATATCGAGAGTCCGCGCGTCGCACCGACCGAGCGCCCGACAGCGGCGATCATGAGCCCGGTGGTCGCGGCCAGAATCGCGAACGCGACCGCCACCGCGGCGAAGCCCACGGCGCTGCCGGCGATGCGCACGCCAAAGATGAGCATGGCGGCTATATAGACCGCCGTGAAGATCAGCAACGCGATCAAGGTCGTACCGACCACGCGGCTGCCGAGCAGAGTGGCTCTCGACAAGGGCGCAGCGCGGAGCCGGCGCCACATGCCCTGCTGTCGCATCAATAGCAAGTTGACGCCGGCATCGATGCTCATGAAGAGTATGAATTGCACACTCATCCCGGCGAAGGAGTGAGCGTACGAGTTGTAGTGCGGCCCACTGCTCACCGCCGTAGCGTTCAAAGTGAACGGCACGGGGAGCGCGTTGCGTGTCACCTGATGCATCACATGCTGAGTCAGCAACCCCTCGATGATCGGGCGCACCAGGGACTGCGACGGGTCATACAGCAATTCGACTGACGGCTTACCCCCGCCGCTCACAGCAGCGCCCGCCGCCGGGCCCGCCGCACTGCCGCCCACGCCCCCGGCACCGCCAACGCCGCCGGCCACGCCGCCAACACCACCAGACACGCGGCCGGCCACGTCGCCAGCGCCGCCGCCGGCAAACCCGGTGGCGCCAGCCGCCAATAGTTTCGTCGTCGCCGCCGCGAAACCCGGCGGCAAGATGATGGCCGCGCGCAGCTTGCCGCTCGCGACCTGCCCTCGCGCCTCCTCGGCAGTCATTACAGTGACCACCAGCGATTCATCGTGCCCGAGATCGGCGACGATCGCCTTCGACAGGTCGCTATCATCCTGATCGACCACCGCCAGCGGCACCCGGGTCACCGGCGCGTCGTCGCCGTTGCCGCCGAACAAAAAGCCGAAAAAGCCCGCGATGCAGATCGGCGTGATCACGCTCACCATCACCGCGCGCCGGTCGCGTAAGAACAGCGCGAGATCCTTGCGCACCAGGGCGCGGAATGCCGTCAGAGTAAGATTCATGAGTCGCGCAACGAGCGGCCGGTGAGGGATAGGAACACGTCCTCGAGATTGGCGCGCCGGCTGGTGAGCTCCTTGCAACTGAAGCCGCGCGCCGCGAGGCGTTCGAGGACACGCGGCGCGGCGGTACCGACGTCGACGGCCGCGACACTGAGTTCGAGTCCCGACAGCTCCACCCGCGTGACCCCCGGCAGGCTTTCGAGCTCCGCAATGGCGGGGGCGTCGGGCGGCGCATCGTAGAGCAGGTTCAGCAGGCTGGGCACCGGTGCACGCGCCAACAGTCCTTCCAGCGTGTCATCCGCCAGCACTTTGCCGTGATCGATCACCACCACCCGATCGCATAGCCGCTCCACTTCCTCCATATAATGTGTCGTGTACACCAGCGTGCGCCCCGCGGCGGCGAGCGCCTCGATGGTGTCGAAAATCGCGTTGCGGCTCTGCGGATCGACTCCCACCGTGGGCTCATCGAGAATCAAGATCTGCGGCTCGTGCAGGAGCGCGCAGGCGATGTTGAGCCGCCGCCGCATGCCGCCGCTGAACTCCTTGGGCGGATCGAGGGCCCGGTCCGACAGGCTCGTGAGTTCGAGCACCGCATCGATTCGCAGCGCGAGCGCGCGGCCCGCAAGTCCATAGAGCGCGCCGAAGAATTCCAGGTTCATGCGGGTCGGCAACTCGTCGAGCAGCGCGAGTTCCTGCGGCACCAACCCCAAGCGGCGCTTGGTCTGATCCGCGCCGCTCCCGAGAACCGCCTCACCGACTCGCACCGTCCCGCGATCCGGACGCATCAGGCCGGACAGCATGCTCACCGTCGTCGACTTGCCCGCCCCATTCGGTCCGAGCAGACCGAGCACCGCGCCGGGCTCCGCCGAAAACGAGATATCCGCGACGGCAACGAGGTTGCCGAACCGCTTTTCGAGATGCTCGGCGACCAGGCGCAAGGTACCCGTCCTGCAATGATGGATTGAACATATCTAGAATAGCCAATCGCGCCCGCCGGCGGCGACTTTCTTTGCGCGCGCCGCGAATTTGGGCGTCACGCGGCGCTGATCTCGTACAATCAGCGCATGCAGCAGCACGCCGACATTCGCAAGTTACTGACCGAACGCGGCATCGAGCACGTCAAGATCGGCGTCTTCGATACCGACGGGATCCTGCGCGGCAAGTACGTGAGCCGCGACAAGTTCCTCTCGGCGCTCGACAAGGACTTGGGTTTCTGCGATGTGATCCTCGGCTGGGACTCGAACGATCAACTCTACGACAACACCAAGTTCACCGGCTGGCACACCGCCTACCCCGACGCCATCGTGCGGGTGCTGCCGACTACGCGCCGCGATATTCCCTTCGAGCCCAAGACCACGTTCTTCTTGCTCGAATTTGCCGGCCGTGCCGAATCGATCTGTCCGCGCGGTACCCTGCGCCGAGTGCTCGAGCGCGCCGCGGCCTCAGGTTACGAGGTCAGCGCCGCGGCCGAATTCGAATTCTTCGTCTTCGAGGAAACGCCGGTCTCGGTCCGCGACAAGGGCTATCGCCAGCTGAAAACCCTGACACCCGGCTACTTCGGTTACTCGGTGCTGCGCAATTCCGTGCATTCGGACCTGTATCACGAACTGCTCGATCTCGGCCAGACAATGCGCTTTCCGATCGAGGGCCTGCACACCGAAACCGGTCCCGGCGTGCTCGAAGCCGCGCTCACCCATTGCGATGCTCTCGAAGCAGCCGACCGCGCCGCGCTCTTCAAGACCTACGCCAAGGTGCTCGCGCAGCGCCATGGCCTGATGGCGACATTCATGGCCAAGTGGTCGAACAGCGTGCCGGGGCAGAGCGGCCACCTGCACCTCTCACTGCGCAAGACCACCGGCGAGCCGGTCTTCCACGACGCTTCAAAGCCGCACGAGATGTCCGACACCATGCGCTGGTTCGTGGGCGGCCAGCAAGCGTTGATGCCCGAACTGCTGGCGATGGTCGCAGGCACGGTGAACAGCTACTCGCGCCTCGTTCCGGGCTTCTGGGCGCCGACTTCCGCGACCTGGGGAGTCGAGAACCGCACCACGGCACTGCGCGTGATTCGCGGCGGCCCGTCGAGCCAGCGCGTCGAGTACCGGATCGCGGCCGCCGACATCAACCCCTACATCGCCCTCGCGGCGGCGATCGGTTCCGGGCTCTGGGGCATCGAACACCGCATCGAGCCCGATGCCCCGCTCGAAGGCAATGCCTACGACCGCGAGCATCCGCCGGAGCGCCGCCTGCCCGCCACCCTCTACGAGGCCGCCGAACGACTCGCCGCCTCAAAGGCTGCCGCCGCACTGTTCGGCGACGCGTTCGTCGAGCACTATGCCGCCACCCGCCAATGGGAGGAGCGCGAATTCCGCAAGGCCGTCACCGACTGGGAACTCGCGCGCTATTTCGAAATCATCTGAAACCCCGACCGGCCACGACCCCCGGCCGACCGCAACCCGGTCCGGCCGCAACCCTGGTCGACCGCAACCCCGACAGACCACAAACTTGGACCATCGACACTTTGATTCAACGAGACCTCGAATGATCGCAGCACGCAAAGCCAATGACTGAAACACTCAAAACCATCAGCCCCGTCGACGGCCGGATCTACGTCGAACGACCGCTCGAAACCGCCGCCGGCATCGATCGCGCGCTGAACGAAGCCGTCGCGGCCCAGCGCGCCTGGGCCGCGCACCCGCTCGACTCGCGCCGCGAAATCCTGGCGCGCGCGGTCACCGCGTTCGTCGCCAAGGCCGACGAGATCGCCAGCGAAATCAGCTGGCAGATGGGGCGCCCGATCAGCCACGCCCCGGGCGAAGTCCGCGGCTTCGAGGAACGCGCCCGCTACATGCTTGGAGTGGCCCCCGCGGCGCTCACCCCGATCGAGCCCGGCGAGAAGGCCGGATTCGAGCGTCGGATCAAGCGCGTCCCCTTAGGCGTGGTCGCCGTCGTCGCGCCCTGGAACTACCCCTATCTCACTGCGGTGAACGCCGTGCTGCCCGCGCTGATTGCCGGCAACGCCGTCGTACTCAAGCACTCCCACCAGACGCCCCTCTGCGCGGAACGCTTTCACGAAGCCTTCGCGAGCGCCGGCGTGCCGGCCGGCGTATTCCAGTACCTGCACCTGTCGCACGCCGATACCGCGCGCCTGATGGGCGACGCCCGCGTCGCAAGCGTCTGTTTCACGGGCTCGGTATCGGGCGGCCGCGCAGTGATGGCCGCCACGGCTCGAGGCTTCGCGACCGCGGGACTCGAACTCGGTGGCAAGGATCCCGCCTACGTGCGCGCCGACGCCAATCTCGCCCACGCCGTCGACACCTTGACCGACGGCGCGTTCTTCAACGCCGGACAATCCTGCTGCGGCATCAAGCGCATCTACGTCGCAGCCTCGCGGTATGCGGAGTTCGTTGCAGGGGTCGTCGAGCTCACGGGCAAGTATCGCTTGGGTTCCCCGCTCGATCCGGCTACGACGCTCGGACCCGTGGTGCGCACCGCCGCGGCCGAGGCGGTGCGCGCGCAGGTACGCGATGCCGTGGCCCGCGGCGCGCGCCAGTTGATCGATGAGGCGTCGTTCCCCGCGAGTTCGCCCGGAACGCCGTACCTCGCACCGCAGGTGCTCGTCGACGTCGATCACTCCATGCCCATCATGCGCGAAGAGACCTTCGGGCCCGCGGTCGGCATCATGAGCGTCGCTTCCGACGCGGAAGCCTTGCGGCTCATGAACGACAGCGAGTTCGGGTTGACGGCCGCGATTTTCTCGGCCGACGCGGCGTGCGCCGAGGCGCTCGGCGACGCCCTCGAGACCGGCACGGTATTTCTGAACCGCTGCGATTACCTCGATCCCGCGCTCGCCTGGACCGGCGTCAAGAACTCCGGCCGCGGCTGTACCCTGTCGCGGGTCGGCTACGAACAATTGACGCGACCCAAGTCCTATCACTTCAAGGTGACCCTATGAGTTCGAGTGCGATTTTGCGCGGCAATTGGAATTATCCCACCACGATATGGGCGGGCCCCGGGCGCATCGCCGAACTCGCCACGGCCTGTGCGCGGGCCGGGATGAGCCGCCCGCTGATCGTCACCGATGAGGGGCTCCTCGGCACGCCGATGATCGACAGCGCGCTCGCCGCGCTCAGGTCCGCCGCAGGGCTCGAGCGCTCCGCGACGCTGCCGCACACAGCGACGCTGGAGCACACCGCGACGCTCGAGGACGCGGCCGTGTTCGGTGGAGTGCGCGGCAACCCGGCGTTGAGTCACGTCGAGGCGGGCCTTGCCGTCTACCGCGGCGGCGGCCACGATGGCGTGATCGCGTTCGGCGGCGGCTCGGCGCTCGACGCCGGTAAAGTCATCGCGTTCATGTCGGGGCAAAGCCGCCCGTTGTGGGACTTCGAAGACATCGGTGATTGGTGGACGCGTGCCGATCCCGCCGGCATTGCGCCGGTCGTCGCGGTCCCGACCACCGCCGGCACCGGCTCCGAAGTCGGCCGCGCCGGCGTCATCTTGAATGAGCAGACGCACCAGAAAAAGATCATCTTCCACCCGCAGATGATGCCGCGGGTCGTCATCGCCGATCCGGAACTCACCGTCGGGTTGCCGCGTGCGGTGACCGCCGCCACCGGTATCGACGCCTTCGTACATTGCTTCGAAGCTTTCTGCGCGCCGGGGTTCCATCCGCTCGCGGACGGCGTCGCGCTGGAAGGGATGCGCCTCATCCACCGTTTTCTGCCGCGCGCCTGCGCGAACGGCAAGGACATCGAAGCCCGCGCGCAGATGCTGGCGGCCGCATCGATGGGCGCCACCGCGTTCCAAAAAGGCTTGGGCGGCGTACACGCCATCGCGCACCCGGTGGGTTCCTGGTTCAACACCCATCACGGGCTCACGAACGCGATCATCCTGCCCTACGTCATGCGCTTCAACCGGCGCGCAATCAACGACAAGACCGATGTCATCGCGCGCATTCTCGACCTGCCGGAGCGCGGCTTCGACGGCTTCCTCGCCTGGGTGCTCGCCCTGCGCACCGAGCTCGGGATACCGCATTCGCTCGCCGACATCGGCGTCGATACCGACAACGCCGCGGTCATCGGGCGGGAAGCGGCGATCGACCCCTCGGCCTCCGGCAATCCGATCCCCGTCGATGCCGCGCAATTGCAGCACATCTTTCGGGCGGCCGTGAACGGCACACTCGGCGCCGTGGACGCCGCGTGACCTCGACTTTCGGCTAGCCTCGCATGAGCAGCGCGCGGATCCTGGTCATCGACGGCAACGTCGCCGAGATGCGCGCGCGACAATCGGCCGCTCTCGGCTACGACTCCGGTGCAGGCTACGCGCGGGTTCTCTCGCGCATCGACTCCTCACTGCACATCGACATCGTGACCCCCGCCGACGCGGCACCGACGCTGCCGGCGGGTGTCGCCCTCGACGCCTATGACGGGGCGACGCTGACGGGATCGGCGCTCAATGTCTATCACGGCGGCGCGGCGGTGACGCGCCAGATCGAACTCGTCCGCGCCGTACTCGACACCGGCGTGCCGTTGTTCGGAAGTTGCTGGGGGTTGCAGGTCGCCGTAACCGCCGCGGGCGGCGAGGTGCGGGCCAATCCGCGCGGCCGCGAGTTCGGCTTCGCGCGGCGCATTATGCAAAGCGATGCCGGCCGCGCGCACCGCTTGTTCGCCGGCAAACCGACCGCGTTCGAGGCACCCACCGTGCATCGCGATGCGATCGCCACCCTGCCGCCGGGCGCCGACATCCTCGCGGTAAATGACTTCGGCGTGCAGGCCGCCTGTTTCACTCACGGTCGCGGCACGTTCTGGGGCGTGCAATACCACCCGGAGTACGACTATCTCGACATTGCAGCCGCGGCCGAGCGCTATGGCTCGACCCTGGTGAACGAAGGAATGTTCCGCGACGCGGCGGCGCTCGCCGAGTTCGCCGCCGAGCTTCGCGCTCTGCAGGCGAATCCGGACGACGCGGCACTCCTCTGGAAGCACGGGCTCGGCCCCGCCATGCAGAGCGAAGCCTTGCGCCTGCTCGAGATCCGCAACTGGCTCGAAGCGCAAGTGCGGCCACGCGCCGCTGGGCGACGCTGACGCCCAAGATGCGGCGCCGACGCAACGCCTAGACTTCGTTCGTCGGGCGCGATCGGATTCACGCCATTCCGCCCGCCCACAGCCGTGAGCACAAACTGACGCCGCGCGCCGCGCAACGGAGTACTATTGTCTTATCGAGCAGGCACCGGCCCGGTAGCCTCGTATCTGTCACAAACGTCGCAGCGCATGACACACCATCGACACTTCGTCGGCGGGAATGGTGGTGCACGCGATGGAATGTGAAGCGTGTCGTGGCGGCCAATGACGGAACGTGAGCACTTGTAGTCGGGCCGCAGAGTTTGCACCGCTTCTGTTTATACGGTAAACATTATCCTTGGGTACCTAGCGCTTAACGGTACCGGTGTCCACGGACATGAGTGAGGGCTTAACGTGACAGCAAGCTCAATGCTTTTTGAAGACTTCAAAACGTCCTACGAAAGGAGTGTGGCTGCGACGTTCACGCTGCAAGAGTTCTTCGAACTCTGCCGCAAGGATCCGATGACCTATGCGCTGGCGGCCGAACGCATCATCAAAGCCATCGGCGAGCCGCGCCTGGTGCAAACCAAATCCGATCCGCGCCTGCTGCGGCTATTTGGCAACAGAACCTTGAAGTACTACGACGCCTTCGCCGACTTCTACGGCATGGAAGGCGGCATCATCGAGGAAATCGTTTCCTTCTATCGCCACGCGGCTCAAGGCCTCGAGGAGCGCAAGCAGGTGCTTTACTTGCTGGGGCCGGTCGGCAGCGCCAAGAGCACGCTCGCGATCAAGCTGAAGAGTTTGATGGAAGTTTATCCGATCTATGTGCTGGTCGACGGGGATACCGGCGAGCGGAGTCCGCTGCTCGAATCGCCCCTCGGCCTGTTCAATCCCGAGAAGTTCGGTGCCCGTCTCGAGGGTGAATACGGGATCAGCCCGCGGTACCTCACCGGATTGTCGAGTCCCTGGGCGCAAAAGCGAATGCAAAGCTACCACGGCGATCTGTCGCGGTTTCGCGTGCAGCGAGTCTACCCATCGGTACTCAATCAAATAGCGGTCGCGAAGACCGAGCCCGGCGACGAAAACACCCAAGACATCAGCTCGCTGGTCGGCAAGGTCGACATGCGCAAGCTCTCCAAGCTGAGCCAGGACGATCCGGACGCGTATAGCTATTCGGGCGGCCTGTGTCTGACGACCCAAGGGCTGCTCGAGTTCGTCGAAATGTTCAAAGCACCGATCAAGGTGCTGCACCCGATGCTCACCGCGACCCAGGAAGGCAACTTCAAGGGCACCGAAGGTTTCGGTGCAATGCCCTACCAAGGCACGGTGCTCGCGCATTCGAACGAGAGCGAGTGGAGAAAGTTCAGCAGCAACAAGGACAATGAGGCGTTCCTCGATCGTATCTGCATCGTCAAGGTGCCGTACTGCCTGCGCGTCACCGAAGAGGTCGCCATCTATCAAAAGCTGTTGCGCGAGTCGACGTTGGCGAAGGCACCTTGCGCTCCCGGCACCTTGACCATGCTCGCGCGCTATATGGTGCTGTCGCGGCTGAAGACTCCGGCCAACTCAAGCATCTACTCGAAGCTTCGGGTGTATGACGGGGAGAACCTCCGTGAGTCGGACCCTCAGGCCAAGAGTGTGGCCGAGTACCGTGAAATGGCCGGCAGCGACGAGGGCATGAGCGGGTTCTCGACCCGCTATGCCTTCAAGCTCATCTCCAAAGCCTTCAATCGCGATCCATCCGAGGAATCCGCCGACCCCGTGACGCTGCTCAAGGTCATCGAAGAGAGCATAGTGGCTTCCGACTTCAGCCCCGACTTGCAGAAGACCTGCACGGTGCACTTGAAGGAATTCTTGATCCCGCGCTATCTCGAGGAATTGACCAAGGAGATTCAGGCCGCGTACCTCGAATCCTATGCCGATTATGGCCAGGAGCTGTTCGACCGCTACGTGGCGTTCGCCGACTTTTGGATCCAGGAGGAAGTCTATGTCGATCCCGCAACCGGAGTCGCCTTCGACAAGGGCGCACTCAATTCCGAGCTCGAAAAGATGGAGAAACCCGCCGGTATCGGCAATCCAAAGGATTTCCGTCACGAGATCGTCAACCATGTACTGCGCGCGCAGAACAAGAGCGGCGGCACGAAACTCATCTGGACCAGCTACCAAAAACTGCGCGAGGTGATCGAGAAGCGCATGTTTGCGGCGACCGATGACTTGTTGCCGGTGGTGTCTTATTTCGCCAAAGGCAGCGCGGAGGACGAGAAAAAGCACCAAGCATTCATCGCGCGGATGATCGTCCGAGGTCACACGCCGACCCAGGTGCGCCGTCAGGTTGAGTGGTGGACCATGGCCCGGCGCCAGTGAGCTCAAGGCCGCAACGGAAAGGCGCACCTTGACCACCGTCATAGTCGATCGGCGACCTGATAAGGGCAAGAGTACCCCGAACCGGCAGCGCGTGTTGAAACGCTTGGACGGCGCGCTCAAAGCTCAGGTCGACAAATTGGTGGCGCGGCACAAGCTGCAGGACTCGGACAAGCCCGTCGAGGTCACGATCGAGCGCAAGGACATCACCGAGCCGCGGTTCGTACTCGACCCAGTGTCGGGCAACACCGGGAGAATCATCCCGGGTAACGATCAATATCGCGTCGGCGACAAAATCCCCCGCAATCCCGCGCAAGGCCAAGGGGCCGGCAGCGGGCAAGGTGCCGGTGAGGCGGACAGCGAGGATGAGGACACCTTTCGCTTCGTGCTCTCCCGCGAAGAATACCTGTCCCTGCTGTTCGACGAACTCGAGTTGCCTCCACTGCTGAAGAAGGATCTCTTGGAGATCGACGAGAGCCGCCTGCGCCGCGGGGGTGTGGTGCGCTACGGCACCCCGGGCAGCGTCAGCGTCGCGCGCACCTTCAAGGCCTCCATCGGCCGGCGCCTCGCCGCCGAGGCTCAGTACCAAGAAGCGCTGGAAGAGGCCGAGGCGGCCCTCGTCGTCGCTCGAGCCAGCGGCATGCCGTCCCGCGTCGAGGTCGCGGAACTCGAACTGCAGGAAGTGCAGCGGCGCGGCGCCGAGATTCCTTTTTTGGACCCGATCGATCTCAGGCACCGCAGTCTCGTGGAAGTCCAGGTTCCACGAACGGCGGCGGTGATGTTTTGCCTCATGGATGTATCGTCTTCCATGGATGAAAAACGCAAAGACCTCGCGAAGCGCTTCTTCACGCTGCTGTACCTGTTTCTGACCCGCAAATACAAGAAGGTGGATCTGGTATTCATTCGGCACACGGATCAAGCCCAGGAAGTCGACGAGGAAACTTTCTTCAACGGCACCCAGGCGGGCAGCACCAAGGTGCTGTCGGCGCTCTCCAAGATGAATGAGATCATCAACTTGCGCTTTCCCTCATCGCAATACAATATTTTCGGCGCCCAAGCGAGCGACGGCGATTCGTTCGGCGGCGACTCCACCGAGTCCTCCGCGTATCTGCTCTCGCAACTGCTGCCCGTGTCGCGCTACTTCGTTTATGCCGAAGTCGGCGAGGGCGCGGGCGCCGGCTCGACCAATCTGTGGACGGCCTATGAGTCGATCGAGAGCGATCATTTCAACATGGCGACGGTCAGCGCACGCAACGAGGTGTACCCGGCGCTTGCCAAGCTATTCCAAAAGGAGCAGCTAGTCTGAGTGCCGGACGCGGCGGTCCTATGCGAGAACTACGTAAACTCAGCGGCAGCGAATGGACCCTCGACGATCTCGTCGCAATCGAGAGTATCTGCGCCGAGCATGCTGCACGCTACTCGCTCGATACCTTTCCCAACCAACTGGAAGTCATCACCAGCGAGCAGATGCTCGATAGCTATGTGTCGAGCGGCTTGCCGGTCAATTATGGGCACTGGAGTTTCGGCAAGCATTTCTTGATCGAGAACGCCAAATATCGTACGGGCGCCAACGCCCTCGCCTATGAAATCGTTATCAACACCAATCCCTGCATCGCCTTTCTGATGGAGGACAACTCCCTGGCGATGCAGACACTCGTCATTCCTCACGCCTGCTTCGGGCACAATAGTTTCTCCAAGGGAAACTACCTCTTCCGGCAGTGGACCCAGCCGGATGCCATTCTCGACTACATGCTGTTTGCCCGGAACTACGTCGCCGATTGCGAAGAGCGCTATGGATTCGACAAGGTGGAACAGACCTTGGACGCCCTGCATGCGCTGCGCGATCAGGGCCTCGACAAGTACAAGCGGCCGCGCAAGCTCGATACGCGCAAGGAGCGCGCCGAACAAGCCAAGCGGCTATCCGAAGCCCAGGAAACCATGCGCCAGGCCGAGTACTACAGCCTCGTGCCGCAGGCGGCAAAGGCCGCAAAGGCCGCGGCCGTGTTCCCGGCGAGCCCCGAGGAGAACTTGCTCTATTTCATCGAGAAGCACGCGCCGAAACTCGAACCGTGGCAGCGCGAACTGGCGCGCATCGTGCGCAAGATCGCCCAGTACTTCTACCCGCAGCGCCAGACTCAGGTCATGAACGAGGGATGGGCCACATTCTGGCACCATCGGCTGATCAACGATATGTACGATGCCGGTCAGATCGATCAGGGAATACTGCTCGAATGCCTGCACTCGCATACCAACGTCATCAAGCAGCGCGAATACTCCGGGCTCAACCCGTATGCGCTGGGGTTTGCGGCGTGGAATGAGATCAAGCGCGTGTGCGAGAGCCCGACCGACGAAGATCGGGAGTACCTGCCCGATATCGCCGGCAAGGACTGGCTCGAAACGTTCCATGACACCATGCAGAACTACCGCGACGAGAGTTTCCTGCTGCAGTTCCTCACCCCAAAGCTGGTGCGCGATTTTCGATTCATGAATATCCAAAGTCGCGAAGGCCTCGACCATTGGACCGTCGATCACACGGCGGGACCTGAGGATTTCAAAGCCATCCGCACCGCGCTGTCGGCCCAATACCGCCTCGAAACCTCGATGCCGGAAATCTCGGTGGTACGCTACGCCCACGACACCGACCGTAAGCTCGTTCTGCACCATCAGAGCTACAACGGCAAAATGCTGCAGAAAGCGCAAGCCGAGCAGACCTTGAAGCACCTGCGCCACCTGTGGGGATTCGACGTGTCGCTCGAGACCATCGATCAGAACGGACAGATGCTCGCGTCCTTCGGCTAGATAGCGGGGGCCTCAAATGTTTGCCCTCATCGCCTCACCCTGGTTCGAGCGGCGCGGCGTTCACTACGCGTGGGTGGTGATGGCTGTCATTTTCCTCACGATGCTCATCTCGTCCGCGGCCCTCGGTCTGCCCGGCGCATTTCTGCGGCCCCTCAGCAAGGAATTCGGCTGGAGCACGGAGGCGGTGTCGACGGCCATCGCGGTACGGTTCGCGCTGTTCGGTCTGATGGGCCCGTTCGCCGCCATCCTGATGGAGCGCTACGGCCTGCGCCGCGTGGTGTGTATCGCCTTGGTGCTGGTCGCGATGGGACTATTGCTCGCCACGCGCATGACGCGGTTATGGCAGCTATTCGTGCTGTGGGGTGTGATGCTCGGCCTGGGGTCCGGTATGACTGCGCTCGTGCTGGCCGCAACGGTCGCGAACCGCTGGTTCGAGCGGCGGCGCGGGCTGGCGCTCGGCGTCCTGACCGCGAGTTCCGCCACCGGCCAGCTCGTATTCCTGCCGCTCGCCGCATCGTTGATCGAGCACTACGGATGGCGCGTGGCGGTGTTGCCCATCGCGGCTGGGTGCCTGCTGGTTGCGGCACTCGCGTTCAGCTTGCTGCGCAATCGGCCCGCGGACCTTGGCATGGTCCCGTTCGGTGCGGAAACGCCGCTGAGGGCGCCTCACGGGGCGCTCCACGGTGCCAACCCAGCCGTATCTCCCTTGCGACCGCGATTCAGCGAGCCGCTCACCGCACTCGCCGCCGTCTCCCGCAGCCCAATTTTTTGGGTGTTGTTCGGCACCTTCTTCGTCTGTGGATTGAGCACCAGCGGATTGATCCAGACGCATTTCATCTCGCTCTGCGGCGACTTCGGGCTTGCGGCGGTACCGGCCGCGTCGATGCTCGCCATGATCGGGGCCTTCGATTTCGTGGGCACGATCGCCTCAGGGTGGCTCTCGGACCGATTCGACAACCGCAAGCTGCTCTTCTGGTACTACGGGCTGCGCGGCCTATCACTGTTATGGCTGCCGCACTCCGACTTCACGCTGTATGGCCTGACTTTGTTTGCGATGTTCTACGGGCTCGACTGGGTAGCCACCGTCCCGCCGACGGTGAAGCTCGCCAGCGCCGCCTTCGACAAGGAGCGCGGGGCGATGATCTTCGGCTGGATTTTCGCCGGCCACCAAATCGGCAGCGCGACCGCAGCGTACGGCGCCGGCCTGACCCGAACGGTGATGCTGTCGTACAGTCCGGCGGTGTACGCCGCCGGTATGGCCTGCCTCCTGGCGGCCGGCGCCATTTTTTTGCTACCGCGTCCCGGACGCGCCATACAACCGAAGAGCACATCGGCATTGCCGGCCTAAAGCCCGCTCAGCCTCTGGTTCGGGACCAGTTTCCCTAATAGCCACTATACCCCGCCCCCGCCCAGCCCCGTCCAGCTCCTAAATTGATGCATCCGTCGAGAAACGCAGCGATGTACGGCACCGCATCGACCCCGTATGCTCAAACAGCGTCCCAGCCAGGCGCGTCTAGCTAAGCTAGGACCGCTCGATGTCGACCAACCAGCACTCAGCCCACTGGTCCTCGCAGCTGGCGGTGTACTTAAGCACGATCGGGCTGTTTGAAACACCCAAGAGGAGACGCCATGCGAGAGATGAAGGATGTTGATCGATCCGATGCAGGGTTGACACGGCGCGGTTTTCTCGTTGCCGGTGCCGCGGTGAGCAGGGTTCCGGACTAGAGTAGCTCGATCTCGACAAAGCGGAATTCATACGGGTTGACGTTGACCACGTTGTGCGCGACGCCGGCGGGCCGGGCATAAGACGCGCCGACCTCCAGGCGCGCTTCTCTCGCACCCGTCGGCTCCTCCAATCGCAGCGTGCCGCTGGTCAACGGCACCACCACGTAATCATGGGCGTGCACGTGGTCTCCTGTGTCGGCGCCGGGCGCAAAGCGCCATTCGGTGACGACGACCCGTTCATTTCGAACTTGCAGATGGGCTGTGGCTTTCATTCACGCGACCTTCAACGGGGACTTTGACCCACCGCACTACCGCATCCACAATTGATTGGCGGCGCCCGAGCAGGTGTAAGCAATGAGATTCGTACCGGAGCCCCCGGCTGCGGCATCATCCAGGCACAAGCCGCTGCCCGTGTTGACTATGGTGCCGTTGGGCTGATTTGCCCAGGTTTGCGTCGTAGCCCCGGTACAGGTCGACCACTGCACGGCGTTCCCACTCCCCACCGTCATGCATCCGCCGAGGGTCTGGATTTCCCCGTTGTTCGCGATAGTCCATGACTGGTTGGCAGCTCCGGAACAGGTCCAGAGGATGATCGGGTTGCCGTTGGTGGTCTTGGCCCCTGAGTCATCCGCGCACAGGCTGCCGTAGCCGATGATGGCGATGGGTCCAGTCGGGAGTGTCCAGACCTGCGTCGCAGCGCCCGTACAGGTCGCGACCGTGAGATCGGTGCCCGCACCTCCGGAGCCCGGGTCGGTCAGACACAGTCCACCGCTCGTGCTGACCAGGCTGCCGTTCGGCTTATGCGTCCAGCTCTGGTTCGTTGATCCCGTACAGGCCGACCACTGAACGGCATTTCCCGTGCCCACCGTCATGCAACCGGCGAGCGTCTGAATTTCCCCGTTGTTCGCGATCGCCCAGGTTTGATTCACCTGAGAACCGCATGGCCAGACCAGAATCGGGTTGCCATTCGTCTGGAGCGCCCCGGAGTCATCCGCGCACAGACCGCCGGGTCCCGTGATGTGACCCCTTCGCAGGGCCACCGGGTCGAGCCCGATCTGTACTTTGCCGAGATGGCTCGCCGTGGTAGCCGGCGTGTCGGTGAGTTCCGCGACGGTCATCCCGGAGACCGGACTGGCGACCTGCTGAACGAGGTAAGTGTGCCCGGTGACGGTCGGGATCCCGAACTGACTGGCCGTGGTGGCGGCGACGATCACGGTGCTCTCGTTGATCCCATCGACCACGTCGACGGACGTCCCCGGCCACGGATTGCGGATAGTCACAACACCCGTGGACCCCGCGGTAATCGCCACCGTACCGATGACGCCGCCGTGCACCTGCAGCGCGACCGTGTCCCTGTTCTGGATGGGCAGAGTCGCATCAGCATCCCAGCCTGCTGGAAGCGCTGGGGCGATGCGCAGCAGACCATCGTAATCCTGCACGAGTGACTCGTTGGCAGCGAGGGCAACGTTGGCCGCCTGCTCGATGGACGGATTCGTCCCCGCAGTTCCCTGCCAGGCGGAAAGACCGTTCGAATATGCCTGGTAGTTCTCCGTCAGAGTCACCATGTCGGTTCCGAGCTGGCTGGCCAAACCGAGTCTGGCCGCGTCGACCGCGTCGAAACTCCAGTCGTTGGATACCAATCCGTTGACGCGGGCTGTATAGGTGCGCGTGGCGATCGGGGTCAATGGGTAATTATCGCCGATCAGGTTGTAGGGCCATATGGGCTCGAGGTCGTCGTTTTCACTGTTGTGGACCGGCGCGGTCGGCTGGTACGACTGGCCGAGAACCGTCGTGCTAGCGCCGTCGTTAGCAAAGGTGAGCAGTTGCTGGTGAGTGGCGGCATCCGTCCGCGCGAACTGTGGCAGTTCGGTCTCGGCAAGCTGCAGCTGAGCGACCAGCGCCGCGTCGGTGTCCAAAATTTGCGCCGCGGAAATAGTGGCGGGGAACAGTGCCGCCATCGCCGCGATCGTGGTGGTCGGGTCTTGCACGTCCCACTGGTCTTCATGGGAGTTCGAGACACTGTGGAGCAACCCATCCGACTTCTTGCTTGTGAAAGCGAGGAGGAACTGCGCGGCATCGCGCATCAATGGGTAGTTGGCCGTCAGGAAGGCCGTATCGTTCGTCACCTGGTATTGGCGCCAGACCCATAGGCCGATCTCAGCGCCGGTGGTCACGGTCATTCCGTTCCAAGTGGGGGCAATATTCTCGTCGCAGGAGGCGGTCTGGTCCGGATTGCTGTCGCTCTGATATCCGTTGCCGTTGAAGCGCATGGTCTCAGGCACGCAGATCCCGGGAAGCCCGCCCATGTTGGCCCCCGTCCACGACATGAGGTTTGCGAGGTTGCTCGTATACAGGTTGAACACTGGCGCGTTCAGCAGAGCACCCTGTCCGCCGCCGAGGTTCGCGGCGACCTGCATCCGCAGATTCCAGAACCAGAACGCCGCCGGGTACCACCCGATATAGTCCTGCGAGTAATTGAACAAGTCGGCAAGGCCCGCGTGCGACCCGGGGATACTGCTACCGCGCTCGGTGGCCGCATAGTAGTAATACAGCGTGCGGAGCTTCTCGAGGTATTGCGCCGAGCCGTCGGCAGATGACAGCTTCACCACGCCCGTGCCCGCCCAGTAGCTGTTCCACCACGCGATATGCGCGGCGCTCAGCGAGGTGGAACTGGCCGTCGCATCCGAACCGAGCAACGTGGATGCCGTGGTGGCGGCATTGCCCCCGGTCCAGGTCGGCGCGCCGACCACTACGCGAAACGATCCGTCGGTGTTCGGATTGAAGGTCACCTGGACCCCGGTGCTGCTGGCCACCGAGGCCACCACATTACGACCCCCGGCGGTGAGCGCCGCGAGCGAACCGAAGGTCTCGCCGGAGCCCGTCGTCGGGGCATTGTCGACCCAGGTCTCAGCCAGTGTTCCGATCGAACCGGATGCGGCAGCCTTCGGCGAGCGGCCCGACCAGAGATTCACGGCTGCGGTCTGTGTTGAACTCGGGTTTGCGCCCGTCACGTCGATGACGAGCTCGTCTTTGTCCGCCCGCAGGTAGATCGTGGCGGTCATCCCTCCACCCGACTCATGCAAGGTGGCGTTGTAAACATCCAGATAGCCAGAAAAATCGGGGGCATTCGTCATTGCGCTGAGTCCCGGGATCGTGAGCCACCCCGGAGACTTTCGACCCGGGAGCGTGTCAACCCGGTTGAGCTGAGCGGTAAAGCCGTTGGCCGCCCAAACGGCGGCACCGAGACTCCCGTTGCCGATACCAAGGGATTGGAGGGCGGCAGTGTTGGGTTGGCCGACCACGATGTCGGCCTGCTGTATGAGGTTGGACGTGTTTACGTTGAAGACTCCCGACTGCCAGGCCGTCGTAACGCTTGCCGCACTCACCGTCTCAGATCCGAAACCCGCAGTGATCCCACCGACTGTTATCGCTATCGCCAAACTCGAGATAACGATCCTGTTTTTAGAAATGAGGAGCCCCTTGGTTAGCGCCCATGCGATTACCGCGCACAACCAAACACAGAGTCTTGCGTGCAACGACTTGCCGGCGTGAGTGCCTTCACTCGAGCCAATGGGTGCGATCTTACTATCAGTGGGTACGTCTATGGACCAGGGAAATGGAAAGAATTGGCTGTTATGTTCAATGAATGCTTCGTGCGTCGATAAGATGCGTCACACGATGGCGCCGACGGCCGCCCAGACCGGAACGTTCACAGTTTGCTTCTGGTCCATCGTCATCTCGAGGGGACCAATCTTTGCCTCCCGAGAATTCTTGGTAGAGTCTACGCCGGGCAGCATTGAGTCCGCCCGACGCACCTGGCAGTCCGTGCGCCTAGACGCGGCCGCGCACGACAGCGTGGTAGATCACCAGCACGACGATCGCGCCGACGACCGCGACCAAAATGCTGTAGAGATTCACGCCCGTGACACCGGCCATGCCGAAGGTTTGAAACAGCCATCCGCCCAC
>Ga0116229_10002619_pt1 | contig 29192 bp, 18 predicted proteins | sample S1TSphgellanicum_3_FD_87313 | JGI IMG/M metagenome (GOLD analysis project Ga0116229, IMG submission 87313) | Host-associated microbial communities from peat moss isolated from Minnesota, USA - S1T2_Fc - Sphagnum magellanicum MG | ecosystem: Host-associated > Plants > Peat moss > Unclassified...
GAGTTGCTTGGAGGAATATCGAGGTCCTCCGGATTCTTGCCGACCAGGACGCCGATGGCGTGGGCGTATTGCGCGCGCGCAACGCCGAGTGAGATCAGGCTGGCCTGCGCGCTCTCCAGCTGGGTCTGCGCCGTCAGCACCGAGGAGGGCGGGGTGGTGCCGGCCGCGCCCTGGTTGCTGACAACGCGGAGATACTCTTTGTAGGCGTCTACGGTTTTCTGGGTGAGACCGATGTTGGCGTCGGTGATGCGCAATTCGATGACGGTCGTCGCCAGTGTGGTTTGTTCGGACAGCGTCGCGCTCGCCAGGGTCGCCGCGCTCGCCTGCGCGGTGGCCTTGCTTTCTTCGATGGTGCGACGAACCTTGCCCCACAGGTCCGGTGCCCAGCTGACATTGCCCTCGAGCGAGCCGGCCGTCACCGACCCGCGGCCGACGCTGACGGTGGTGCCGCCGGCGGTCGTACCGCCGATCGTGGTACCGCCGACTGTGGTGCCCCCGACCGTGGTGTTGGTAACGCTGTTGCCGGGGCTATGCTGCTTGGTGGCCGACCCGGTAATCCCCAGCGTCGGGAACAGTGCGCTCCGAGCCACTTGAACCTCGGCCAATGCTTGTTGGTAGTTGGCGTAGTCCTGACGCACGGTTTGGTTCGACACCGACACCTGCGGTTCGAGCTGATCGAGCAGCGGATCGTCGAACGCCTTCCACCATTCGCCCTTGGGTGAGTCGGCCGCCGGCGCCGCCACGGTCCAGCCCGGCAATTCCTTGAACTGCGCCGGCACGGGCGCCTCCGGGCGATGATAGTTGGGCCCGACCATGCAGCCGCCGAGTAACAGCGAGGCGATGGCGGGCAGGCTCGAGCGAGCGAACGGGATCGTGCGGGTGTTGCGGGTGGTTCTCATGTCGATGCGCTCGCGCCGCCAGGGTTTGGGCCGGTGTTCGGGCTAGGGGTTTGGTTCGGGCTCGACCGATTCCACGGCATGGTGGCGGACCACCGGGCCAGCCGTGCGCGCAAGCGGTCGAGATACAGGTAGATCACCGGCGTCGTGTACAGGGTGAACACCTGGCTCAAGATGAGGCCACCCATGACGGTGATGCCGAGCGGCTGGCGGAGTGAGGCGCCTTGGCCGATCCCGATCGCGAGGGGTACGGCGCCGAGCACCGCGGCGGCGGTGGTCATCATGATGGGACGCAGGCGCACCAGGGCGGCCTCGTGGATGGCCTTGCGCGACTCCATTCCTTCGTCACGCTGCAAATGCAGCGCGACGTCGATCATCATGATGGCGTTCTTCTTGACGATACCGATCAATAGAATGATGCCGATCATCGCGATCACCGAGAACGGCGTGCCGAACAGCAATAACGCGAGCGTCGCACCGATCCCCGCCGACGGCAGCGTCGACAAAATCGTGACCGGATGAATGGTGTTCTCGTAGAGGATGCCGAGCACGATATAGACCGCCGCCAGCGCGGCGGCAATCAGCAGCGGCATGCTCGACATCGACTGCGCATACACCTGGGCGGCGCCGGCGAAATTGCCATGGATGGAGGCGGGCAGACCCAATTGCCGCGATGCCTGATCGATCTCCTCCGTCGCCTTGCTCAACGAGCCGCCGGGCGGCAGGTTGAACGAAATGGTGGCGGCCACGAGGCCCCCCTGGTGGCTGACCTGAGTGGCGGTGTGATTGCTGATCGAGGTGGCGAGCGCCGCGAACGGCACCAGCGTTTCGGCCGCGGTGCTGTCGGCGCTGCCGCTGGAACTGCCGCCCTTGGCATTGGAGATGGCATTGGTCAGCTGGTTGGCCTCGGCGTTGGAGTTCTGCGAATTGGTGGCCGACGTGGCCGATGCCGTCGTCACCGCCGCTGCCGGCGTGACCGCCTTGACGGTGCTGCCGGGCATCTGGGTTTGCTGCGTGCCGCTCGGATTGCCGGCGGCGGTGCTGAAGCGGATTCGGTCGATGCCTTGCGGATACTGCCAATACGCGGGCGCCACCTCCATGACGACGAAGTATTGATTGATCTGGTTGTAGATGGTCGACACCGTGCGCTGACCGAAGGCGTCGTACAGCACATTGTCGAGCTGGTTGGGTGCAAACGTATAGCGCGCGGAGGTGGCGCGGTTCATGTTGACGTAGATCTGCAGGCCGTTCTGTTGCAGGTCCGAATTCACGTCGGTGATCTGGCTGCGGTCGTGGCTCAGCGCCGTCACCAGCTGCGGCACGTCCTTGAACAGCTCGTTGCTGTCATCGCTGGTCAGTGTGTACTGGTATTCGGCCGCCGATTGCCGGCCGCCGATGCGTAGGTCCTGCGCGGCCTGCAGGAACAGTCTTGCGCCGGACACGGCATTGAGCTTCGGCCGCAGACGATTCACCACTTCAGTCGCGGACAGCTTGCGTTGCGACAGGGCTTTCAGCTCGATGAACAAATTCGCGGTATTGAGCGCGCGGCCGCCGGTGAAACCCGCCACCGAGGCGACAGCGGGGTCCTGCTGTACGATGGCCTGCAATTGCGCCAGCTTGTGCTTCATGGCCTGGAAGGAGATGCTCTGGTCGGCGATGATCTGGCCCTGCAGAATGCCGTTGTCTTGCTCCGGGAAAAACGTCGATGGTAATAGCCGGAACAGGAACACATTGAGCACGATGAGCCCGATCAGGGTCAATCCGACCAGCAGCGCATGGTCGAGCACGGCGGTGAGCGAGCGGCCGTAGGCATTCTTGAAGCGTTCGAATTGCCGTTCGCTCCACACCGCCCAGCGTGCCTTGGAGTGCAGCCCCTTGCCGTGCTTCAGCAGATACGCCGCCATGGTGGGCGTGACGGTGAGGGAGATCACCAGCGAGATCAGGATGGCGATGGACAGCGTCACCGCGAATTCGTGGAACAGCAGTCCGACTATCCCGGGCATGAGCAAAATGGGCAGGAACACCGCGATCAGCGATAGGCTCATCGAGATCACCGTGAAACTCACCTCGGCGCTGCCGCGCAGCGCCGCTTGGTGCACGTCCTCACCCGCCTCGACATGGCGCACGATGTTCTCGAGTACCACCACCGCGTCGTCGACCACGAAGCCGGTGCTGATGGTGAGCGCCATCAAGGACAAATTGTCCAGGCTGTAGCCGAGCAGATACATCGGCCCGAAGGTGCCGATGATGGACAGCGGCAGAGCCACCGCCGGCACCAGGATGGCGCGCGGCGATTGCAGAAAAACGAACACCACGCCGATCACCAGCACCACCGCAATGAACAAGGTGCGCTCGGTATCGCCCACCGCGGCGTTCACGGATTGCGAACGGTCGACCGCGATATTGACGTGCACGCTGTGCGGCAACGTCGCCTCGATCGCCGGCAGCACCTTGCGGATCTGGCCGACGGTTTTCACTATGTTGCCGCCGGGCAGGGGATAGACGATGACCAGCACCGCCTCCTTGCCGTTGAACAAACCGGCGTTGCGGATGTTCTCGGCCGAGTCCTCGACGTCGGCAACGTCGCGCAGCAGCACCGCCGCGCCGTTGCGGTAGGCCACCACCAGGTCGCGGTACGGCGCGGCCTTGTTGATCTGATCGTTGGAGAGCACTTCGTAGCGCTGTCCGCCTTCATCGATGTGGCCCTTGGCGCTGTCGGCGTTGGCGGCGCTGATGGCGGCGCGCACGTCTTCCAGGCCGATGCCGTAGCTGTTCAACTTGTCGGGCTGCAATTCCACACGTACCGCCGGCAAGGCGCTGCCGCCGAGAGTGATCTGTCCCACGCCGTCGACCTGGGACAATTGCTGCTGCAGCACCGAATCGGCCGAATCGTAGAGCTGTGCCGGAGTGAGCGTGTCCGAGGTCAGCGCCAGCACCATGATGGGCGAATCGGCCGGGTTGTATTCGCGATAAGTCGGGTTGTTGCGCAGGGTGGTCGGCAGGTCGGCGCGGGCCGCTTGAATCGCCGCCTGCACGTCGCGCGCGGCGCCGTTGATGTCGCGGCTCAGGCCGAATTGCACGGTGATTTGGGCCGTGCCCACCGAGCTCTGCGAGGTCAGTTCGTTGACTTCGGCGATCGAGGCCAAGCGCCGTTCCAGCGGCTCGGCGACGGTCGAGGCCATGATGTCGGGGCTCGCGCCGGCCATGTTGGCCTGCACCACGATGACCGGAAACGTGATGTTGGGCAGCGGCGCCACCGGCAAATGGAAGTATGCCAGCGTTCCGGACAAGAGGATGGCGACCGCCAGCAAGGTGGTCGCCACGGGCCGCTGAATGAACAGCCCTGGAATGTTCATGGCGGCGGTCCGCTCGAGGGTGCGGGCGCGGGTGCGGGCGAAGCCGCAGCCGAGGGCTGCCCATCGGGCGGCTTGCCCTTGAAGCGCAGCGCCAGGCGGTCGAAGAACAAATACACCACCGGCGTGGTGAAGAGGGTGAGCAGCTGGCTCACCGCCAGGCCGCCGATGATGGCGAGACCGAGCGGTCGGCGCAGTTCGGAGCCCGTGCCTGTGCCCACCAGCAGGGGCAGCGCGCCCAGCATCGCCGCGAGCGTGGTCATCAAGATCGGCCGGAAGCGCAGCAGCGAGGCCTCGAAAATGGCCTGTACCGGCGGCTTGCCCTGCTGACGCTCGGCCTCGAGCGCGAAGTCGACGATCATGATGGCGTTCTTCTTGACGATGCCGATCAACAGCACGATGCCGATGATGCCGATCACATCGAGGTCACTGCCCGCGATCATCAATGCCAAGAGCGCGCCGATGCCGGCCGAGGGCAGCGTCGAGAGAATGGTCACCGGATGCACGAAACTCTCATAGAGGACACCGAGCACGATGTACACGGCCACCAGCGCGGCCATCAACAGGAACACTTCGCTCGACAGCGAATCCTGGAAGGCTTGAGCGGCGCCCTGGAACGAGGAAGTGATCGAGGGCGGCAGGTGCACGGCGCGCTCGGCCGCATTGACTTCTTCCACCGCCTTGCTGAGCGAGGCGTCCTTCGCCAGATTGAACGAGATGGTGACGGCGGGAAACTGCGCGAGGTGGCTGATCACCAGCGGCGACTTGGTGATCTTGATCTTGGCGATACCCTTGAGCGGCACCTGCCCGGCGCTGCTGGTCTGGCTCGGCAGGTACAAGTCACCGAGCGACGCCACGGTCGGCAGGCTCGTGGGTTTTGCGACCAATATCACCCGGTACTGGCTCGACTGATCGAAGATGGTGGAGACGATGCGCTGGCCGAGTGCGTCGTACAGGGCATTGTCGATGGTGGCCGGCGTGATGCCGTAGCGCGCCGCCAATTGCCGGTTGACCTCGACGTCGACGCTGAGACCGTCGTTATTCAGATCGCTCGCCACATCGTTGATCGACGGAATCTTTTTCATGCGTGCGATCAACTCGGGCACGTATTGCAGGAACGCCTGCTGACTGGGGCCCCGCAGCACGAACTGGTACTGGTTCGGCGAAATCGTGGTGTCGAGGGTCAGGTCCTGCTCGGGCTGCATATACAGGGCGATGCCGGAGACCTTGCTCACCTCACCCTGCAGCCGCCGCACGATTTCGGCCGCGCTGGAGGATCGATCGCCGCGCGCCTTGAGATTGATCAGAAACCGGCCGTTGTTGAGCGTGGTATTGGTGCCGTCGATGCCGACATAGGAGGTGAGCCCGGTGACGTCGGGGTCCTCCAAGATGGCGTCCGCCAGCGCCGCCTGGCGCTCCACCATCGCCGAGTACGACACGGAGTTGTCGGCGATGCTGATGCCCTGGATCACGCCCACGTCCTGCACCGGAAACAGGCCTTTCGGGATGGTGATGTAGAGAATCACGGTCAGCGCGAGGGTAGCCAGAAAAATGAGCAGGGTCAGCGTCTGGCGTGCCATGACGAAGTGCAAGCCGCGCTCGTACGCCTTCAGGGTCTTGTCGAACAAACCCTCGCTGTAGCGCTCGAAGCGGCTCGGTTTGCGGTCTGCCCGCGAGCGGAGCAGGCGGGCGCACAGCATGGGCACCAAGGTCAGCGAGACCACCCCGGAGATCACGATGGTGATCGCGAGGGTGACCGCGAATTCGCTGAACAGCCGTCCGATCACGCCACCCATGAACAGGAGTGGGATCAGCACGGCGATCAGCGAGACGGTGAGCGACAGTATGGTGAAGCCGATCTGCCCCGCGCCCTCGAGCGCCGCCTGCAGAGGCGTCTTGCCCTCCTCGAGGTAGCGCACGATGTTCTCGATCATCACGATCGAATCATCGACCACGAAGCCGGTGGCGATGATCAACGCCATCAGCGACAGGTTGTCGATCGAGTAGTGCAGCTGGTACATCACCGCGAGCGTGCCGATCAGCGAGACCGGCACGGAAATGCTCGGGATGATGGTGGCCGGCACATTGCGCAGGAACACGAAGATCACGAGCACAACCAACGCGATCGACAGCCCGAGCTCGAATGCGGCGTCCGACACGGAGGCGCGGATCACACCGGTGCTGTCGGCGACGATCTCGACTTTCATTCCCGCCGGCAGGGTCGACTCGAGCGCCGGCAGCGCCTTCTTGATCTGGTCCACCGTGGCGATCACGTTGGCGCCGGGCTGCCGCTGCACGTTGAGTACGATGGCCTGGGTCTTATCGTACCAGGCGCCTTGTTCGGTGTTCTGCGCCGCCTGGCTGACACTCGCCACATCGCGCAGCAGCACCGGGGCGCCGTTCTGATACGAGACCACGGTGTTCAGGTAATCCTCGGGATCCTCGATCTGGTCGTTGCCATTGATCGTGTAGTCGAGGCTGGGCCCGTCGAAATTGCCTTTAGGCTGGCTGACGTTGACGTTCGAAATCAACGACCGCAGATCGTCGATGTTGAGGCCATAGGCGGCCAACTTTTGCGGATCCGCCTCGACGCGCACCGCCGGCACATTGCCGCCCGCCGGCGTCACCAAGCCGACTCCCGGTACTTCGGAGATCTTGGCGCCCAGCCGATTGTTGGCGACATCCTGCAGCTGGGTCAGCGACATCGAGGTGGAAGTCACGGCCAACGTGAGAATGGGTTGATCCGCCGGATTGACCTTCGCATAGGTCGGCGGCGCCGGCAGTCCCGCGGGCAGCAGGCTATTGGCCGCATTGATCGCCTCTTGCACGTTTTGTTCGGCGACATCGAGGTTCAGCGTCAGCGCGAATTGCAGTGTGATCACCGAGGCACCGGCGGAACTGCTCGAGGTCATCTGCTGCAAACCGGGGATCTCGCCGAGCTGCACTTCGAGGGGGGCGGTGACCGTGCTGGCCATCACGGTGGGACTCGCTCCCGGATAAAAAGTCTGCACCTGGATGGTGGGATAGTCGACGTCGGGGAGGGAGGAGATCGGCAGGAAGCGCATGGCGACCATGCCTACCAGCACCAAGGCCACCATCAGCAGCGATGTAGCCACCGGCCGGAGTACGAACAGGCGAGAAATGTTCATCGGGTCGAGGTAGCCGCTCGCGTCGCGCTCAGCGCGCTGAGGCCGCTGCGTCGCTCGAGGCTCGCTTGCCGTTCCGTTGTTTTCCGCCCGCGGGTGCCGCCGCGCCGGGCGGAGGTTTCGGCGCGGAGACCTTGATCTTGGCGCCATCGCTCAAGCGGTCCATGCCGTCGGTCACGACGATTTGACCCGCGGCGAGCCCCGACTGGATCACGGTATTCTTGCCGTCGCTCGGGCCCCGCGTCACCTTGTGCACGGACACCGTTTGGTCGGAGTCGACCAGATAAACGAAATCTCCCGGCGCCCCACTTTGTACGGCCGCCGTCGGCACGAGCACGGCATTCTGCAAGGTTTCGACCAGCAGGTTGACGTTGACGAACTCGTTGGGAAAGAGCGCCTCATCGTCGTTGGCAAAGGTGGCGCGCAGAGTGACGGTGCCGGTGCTGGTCGCCATCTGATTGCTGATGGCGTATAGCGTGCCGGCCGCGAGCTCGGCGGTATTGTCGCTGTCATAAACCGTGACCGGCAGTTTGGCGCCGGAATTGAAGCGCTGCAGGACCTGGGCCAGCGAGTTTTGCGGTACCGTGAATTCCACCGTGGTCGGCTTCATGGTGGTTATCGTGACGATGCCCGGCGAGCTCGACTGCGTCACGTAGTTGCCCGGATCGACCAGGCGCAAGCCCACGCGGCCCGCGACCGGCGCGGTGATGCGGCAATACGCGAGGTCGAGATCGTACTGCGCGATACTCGCGCGGTCCGATTTCACGGCGGCCTCGTCCTGTTGCACCGTGAATTTCTGGTCCACATAGGTCTGCTCGGCGATCGATTTCTGCTGGTTGAGCTTGGTGTAGCGGTCCAGATCGGAACGCGCCTGATCCAGACTCGCCTGATCCTTGGCGAGCTGTGCTTCCGCCTGCTGCTTGTCGATCTCATACTGGCGCGGGTCGATCTGCGCGAGGAACTGTCCCTTGGCGACATCCTGGCCTTCCCGGTAGCCGACAGCGGTGAGGTAGCCGCTCAACTGCGGGAGCACATTGACCGTGGCATTCGGCGTGACCGTGCCGAGTTCGCTCAAGATCACCGGCATGTCGCCCAGGGTGGCGGCCGCCACGCTCACGACCTGGGCCGGCGGGGGGCCCTTGGCTTTCTTGCCGGCGAAGAGGTGAAACAGCACCAGGATCACCGCCACTACGAGCGCGAGCACCCCGATGATCAATCCCCAGCGCTTCTTCTTGGGGTGTGCGGCCTCGTTGGCCATGGTTTCCATGAATGAATTCAATCCGCACGGAATGGTAAACGCAATCCGAAATACACGCCTTTTCATAAGTTTGCAATCGGCAGTGGCGCCAGCAGCCGTGCGTCGTGGTTCGTCGGGTATCATAAAGGATTAGGTCCAACCGTATTGCAGAGGCACGCCATGACGACCGGCACGATGGAGTTCGATGGAATCGAGTATCCGGACGGCGAGGCCTCCGATCCGGTTGCGCTCGGTTTGATGCAGGGATCGCCGCCGCCTGTCGCGAAGCGGATCCGCTTCGAGGACGACCGTTTTCTGAGCTTCCCGCAAATCCGCTGGACCTTGTCGCATATGCGCGAGTTGATACCGACCGTCGCCGTGTGGCGGGGCATCGGGTCGCCCAGCGACATCGGCGTCGCCGACGGTGCGCGAGAAACGCAGATCGACGCACTGGCGTTCGATGACCTGTCGGGGCGGCGGCACTCGTGGTCCGAGTCGTTGGCACGGACCTACACGGATGGGATCATCGTCCTGCATCGCGGCGTGCGCGTCTATGAGCGTTACTTTGGGGCGCTGCAAGCGCACCGGCCGCACGCCTGCTTTTCGATCACCAAGTCCTACGCGGCGACGCTTGCCGCGACGCTGATTCACGAAGGCGCCTTGGATGAGGACAAACCGGTCCCGTACTATGTGCCGGAAATGGCGGCGTCGGCGTACAGCCAAGCGACGCTGCGCCAGGTGCTCGACATGCAGGTCGGGGTGAAATATTCCGAACTGTACTCGGATCCCAACGCCGACATGTGGCACTACTCGCGTGCCGGCGGACTGCGCCCGCGCCCAGCCGACTATGCGGGTACGCGAAATTATTACGACTATTTGGTGACGCTGCGCCAGGAGGGTGAGCACGGTGCGGCATTCGACTACAAGACGATCAACACCGAAGTGCTGTGCTGGATCATGAAGCGCGTCACCGGCGTGCCGCTCGCCGAGATGTTGAGCGAACGAATTTGGTCGCGGATCGGCTGCGAGGAGGACGGCTACATCGCGGTCGATTCCATTGGCGTGGCGATGGGCGGTGGGGGATTGAGCGCGAGCCTGCGCGATGTGTGCCGCTTCGGCGAGTTGATGCGCTGCGAGGGGGCTTGGGGCGGCCGGCAGGTGCTGCCGCCCGCGGTTATCGCCGACATTCGGCGCGGCTCCGACCCCGCCAAATTCGCCAAGGCCGGATACACACTGCTGCCCGGCTATTCCTATCGCAATATGTGGTGGGTGGCCCACGATGCGCTCGGCGTGTTCGAGGGCCGCGGCATCCATGGTCAGCGGCTATACATTGCCCCGCAGGCCGAGGTCGTGATCGCGCGGTTCTGCTCCCATCCGGTAGCTGCGAGTGCGGCCAACGATCCGATCACGATGCCCGCGTTCGCCGCGCTGTCGCGGATGCTCATGGGCGGTTGAGCAGCCGCGTCACGCCGCGCCGCGCTGCTCGAGGAACTCGCCGAGGATTTTCGCGGTGTGGCTCGCGCCCGGCTTGCGCGCGATGTCTGCGGGCGATCCTTGCGCGACGATGCGGCCGCCGCCGGAGCCGCCTTCGGGCCCCAAGTCCACGATCCAATCCGCTTCGGCCATGACGTCCAAATTGTGTTCAATGACGACCACGGTGTTACCCGTGTCGACCAACCGATGCAGCACACGCACCAGTTTCTCGACGTCGGCCATGTGCAGACCCACCGTCGGCTCATCGAGCACATACAGGGTGTGCTGGCCCTCGCGGCGCGCAATGTCCACGCCGAGCTCATCGGTGCGCACCTTGGCGAGCTCCGCGACGAGCTTGATGCGCTGGCTCTCGCCCCCGGAGAGCGTCGGACTCGCTTGGCCCAGGGTCAAATAGCCCAACCCCACGTCCGCCAGCAGGCTCACCGGGTGATGCACGCTGCGCTGGGCGGAAAAGAATTCCAGCGCATCATCCACGCTCATGGCGAGCACCTCGCCGATGCTCTTGCCCTTGAACACTATCGCCAGAGTCTCCGGGTTGAAGCGCTTGCCGCCGCAGACATCGCAGAGCACCTGGACATCGGGCAGGAAACTCATCTCGATGCGCTGCATGCCCTGACCCTCGCAGGATTCACAACGGCCGCCGGCCGTATTGAACGAAAACCGGCTGGCCGTGAAGCCGCGCATGCGGGCATCCGTGGTGTCCGCGTACAGACGCCGAATGGAGTCCCAAAATCCAATGTAAGTCGCCGGGCAGGAACGCGGCGTCTTTCCGATCGGGGTTTGATCGACCTCGAGCACGCGGCTGACGGCCCGCCAGCCGGTGACCGAGTCGCAGCCTTGCACGGCGACGTCGGGACTGCGCGCGCGATCGGAGCGAGCGACGCGCTGCGGCCGCGCGGTCAGGCGTCGCAGATTGCCGAGCAGCACATCGCGAGCCAGCGAAGACTTACCCGATCCTGAAACACCGGTCACCACGGTCAAGCGCCCGAGCGGGATCCGTGCATCGACTTGGCGCAGATTGTGCAAAGTGGCGCCGCTGATGCCGATCATCGGTGTGTCGCGGCCGACACTGCGCCGCCCCGAGAGCGAATGCTTCAGCGGCGCGGCGAGGCAGCGGCCGGTCGCGGAGTTGCCGAGACGGGCGAGTTCCGCGGCCGTCCCTTGGGCCACCACGCGGCCGCCGCGTGTGCCTGCGCCGGGACCCAGATCGATCACATGGTCCGCGCGGCGGATGGTGTCCTCATCGTGTTCGACCACGACCAAGGTGTTGCCCTGGGCGCGCAGTCGATCCAAGGTATTCAAGAGAGCGACGTTATCCCGCGGGTGCAGGCCGATGGTGGGTTCGTCCAGCACATAGCACACGCCCTGCAAGTTCGATCCGAGCTGGGCCGCCAGGCGAATACGTTGTGCCTCGCCGCCGGAGAGAGTCGGCGCGGCGCGGTTCAATTGCAAATAGCCCAAGCCGACATCGCAGAGAAAAGCGGTTCGTGCGGCGAGCTCCGCCAGCAAATCGCGCGCGATGTCTCGTTCGCGACCGACCAATTTCAGTTTCTTCAGTGCCGCGGAGAATTCCTGTACCGGCAGGTCGGTCAGCGCGGCGATCGAGCGGTCGCGAAACAACACGTGCAGTGCCACCGGATTGAGGCGCCGACCCGCGCAGTCCGGACATTGCACGGAGGCTGCGTCCTCGCGCCATTTGGATTCCTCGCCGCTCTGCTCCGCGTCGAATTCCTCCAATTGCAGACCGGTGCCGAAACACGTCTTGCACCAGCCATGCCGCGAATTGAAGGAGAACAACCGCGGATCGAGCTCGGGAAACCCGGTACCGCAGTTGGGGCACGCACGTTTGGTGGAGTACACGGCCGTCAGCTCGTCTCCTTTCGACCTGCTCGATGCGTTGCCGCCGGCCGCCTCCACATGCACCACGCCGCGCCCATGTTCCAGCGCGAGATCGAGCGCGCGGCGCAGTTCCGCTTCGCGCGCGGCGCCGACACCCAAGGTCGCGACCGGTAACTCGATGTTGTGCTCGATGAAGCGATCGAGCCGGGGCCATTTCGCGGTCGGCAGCAGCGTGCCGTCGACCCGAAGTTCGGCGAAGCCCTTGCCGCGCGCCCATTTCGCCAGCGCCGTATACAAGCCCTTACGCGCCACGATCAGCGGCGCCAGCAGGGTGATGCTTTGGCCGCGATAGTCCTTGAGCAAGCGGGCGGCAATCACGTCCGCCGATTGCGGTTCGATGCGCGCCTCGCACACCGGGCAGAACTGCACGCCCAGCTTGACGTACAGCAGGCGCAGGAAATGGTAGATCTCGGTGAGCGTCGCCACCGTGCTCTTGCGTCCGCCCCGGCTGGTGCGCTGTTCGATCGCGACGGTGGGCGGAATGCCGAAGATGGCATCCACGTCGGGCCGCGATGCGGGTTGCACGAATTGGCGGGCGTAGGCGTTCAGCGACTCCAAGTAGCGCCGTTGTCCCTCGGCGAACAGAATATCGAAGGCTAGAGTGCTCTTGCCGCTGCCCGACACGCCGGTGATCACGGTGAACCGATTGAGTCCTAAGTTGACGTCGACATTCTTGAGGTTGTGCTCGCGCGCACCGCGAATCTCGATCGCAGTCGGCGAGCGTGCAAGACGCGCCGCGCCGTTCGCGTCGTAGGGCGCGCCGCCGGAATCGCGGACCGCGTCGAACGGCGCCGGCTCCTCCGCCTCGAGGAGCGCGCGGCCGGTGTGCGAGGCGGCAACGCGCATGACCTCCTTAGGAGTGCCGACGCACACCACGCTGCCGCCCGCCTCGCCGCCTTCGGGACCCAAGTCGATGAGCCAGTCGGCGGCGCGAATAACGTCGAGATTGTGCTCGATCACCAGCAGCGAATGACCGGCATCGATGAGCTGGCGAAACGCGCGCAGCAGCTTCGCGACATCGTCGAAGTGCAAGCCCGTGGTGGGTTCGTCGAACAGGAACAAGGTGCCGTGCCGGACCGCGCTCTTGCGCGCGCTCGTCTTGGGCGAGTGGAGGCGCACGGCATTCTGTGCAAGGTGCCCGGCCAGTTTCAGCCGCTGTGCCTCACCGCCCGACAGCGTGGGCACGGGCTGGCCCAATCTCAAATAGTCGAGACCGACGTCGGCCAAGGGCGCGAGGCGCGAGGTTACCTCGGTGTCCGCGGCGAAGAACGCCAGCGCTTCGGACACCGTGAGGTCGAGGATGTCGGCGATGCTTTTCGGCGCGGCGCCGTTTCGCGATAAGGTGACCTCGAGTACCTCAGGCCGATAGCGCCGCCCATCGCAGTCGGGGCAGCGGAGGTAGACGTCCGAGAGAAATTGCATCTCGACGTGTTCGAAACCGTTGCCGCCGCACGCCGGGCAGCGACCGTTGCCGGCGTTGAAACTGAAGGTGCCGGCGGTGTACTTGCGTTCCTTCGCTTGGGGTAAGCGGGCGAACAGGTCGCGAATCGCGTCGAAGGCGCCGACATAGCTTGCGGGGTTCGAGCGCGTGGTGCGACCGATGCGGCTTTGGTCGACCATGATCACATCGTCGATGAGTTCCGCGCCCTCGAGCGCGCGATGCAGTCCGGGATTTTCGGTGGGCTTGCCCTTGGCGCGCAGCAGTGCCGGATACAGGACGTCGTGCACGAGTGTGGATTTACCGGAGCCGCTGACGCCGGTGATGCAGACGAGACGCCGCAGCGGGATCTCGACATCGATGTGCTTGAGGTTGTGCTCGGCGGCGCCCTGCAAGCGCAACGCCGCCGCGCCGACGCCGGCTGCGCGCGTGGCGCCCACGTCGATCCGCGTCGCGGGCGGTGTCGTCGGGGGCGGTAGGTCGACGCGCTTGCGTCGAAAGAGATAATCGGCGGTGAGCGAGCCCTTGGCCTCCGCGAGTTTCCCGATCGGTCCGTAGAACACGATCTCACCGCCGTGCTCGCCGGGCCCGGGCCCGATGTCGAGGATGCGATCCGCCGCTTGCATCACCTTCGGGTCGTGCTCGACCACCACCAGGGTATTGCCGGCGTCGCGCAGGCGCTGCATGACGCCGACGATGCGGCCGACGTCGCGCGGATGTAGTCCGACGGAGGGCTCGTCCAGCACGAACAGCGTGTTCACGAGCGAGGTGCCGAGTGCAGTGGTGAGATTGATCCGCTGCACTTCGCCGCCGGAAAGAGTGCGCGACTGGCGGTCGAGATTGAGATAGCCCAAGCCGACATCGGTCAAGTATTTGAGACGCGCACGGATCTCGCGCAGCAGCAGATCGGCCGCTTCATCGAGCGGCGGCGGCAATTCGAGCGTATCGAAGAAAAGCCGGCTGTCGTCCACGGCGAGCAGCATCAACTCGCGCATGTTGATGCCGGGATTGCCGATGCGCCACAGCAGTGCTTCGGGCTTGAGGCGCGCGCCGTGGCAGGCGCTGCATTCGGTATATGACCGATAGCGCGACAGCAATACACGGATGTGCATCTTGTATGCCTTGGTCTCGAGCCAGGCGAAGAAACGCCGCACGCCGTACCAGACGTTCTTGGTCCACTCGCCTTCACCATCGATCACCCAGGCGCGCTCGGCGTCGGTCAAATCGCGCCAGGGCGTGTCGACGGGGATGGCGCGCTTGCGTGCGAATTTCACGAGGTCGGATTGGCATTCTTCGTAGGACTCGGTCTGCCAGGGCTTGATGGCGCCGCCGCGGAGCGACAACGCTGTGTCGGGAATCACCAGGCCATAGTCCACGCCGATGCTGCGGCCGAACCCGCGGCAGGTCTCGCAGGCACCGAGCGGCGAATTGAAGCTGAAGGTGCTGGACGTAGGTTCCTTGTAGTTGATATCGCAGTCCGGGCAATGCAGGCCGCTGGAGAAGCGCCACGGTGCGCCGAACTGGGCGGCGCCGGCAACGGTATCGACGGCCACGCTACCGCTGCGGTCCTCGCCGCCACTGCGCGCGTAGACGTCGAGGCGGCCATGACCGATTTTGAGGGCGGCCTCGATGGCGTCGGCGGCTCGGGCGGGGTCCACCGAAGACCAGCGAAAGCGATCTTGAATCACCTGCAGCGTGTCGCCGCGCTGTTCGTGAATTCGGGTGTAGCCTTGACCTGCGAGCAGTCCGGTGATTTCGGCGACGGTGAAATTCTTCGGGATGGGAACCGGGAAGGTCAGCAGCAGCGGCGGGTCGCCGTGGTCGCGCGCGAGCGCCGTCAATCGCTCCTGGATGCTCGCCGGAGTGTCGCGCACCACCGGCCGGCCGCAGCCGAGGCAGTGCAGCACCGCGGCGCGCGCGAACAGCAATTTCAAATGATCGTTGAGTTCGGTCATCGTGCCGACGGTGGATCGCGAGGTGCGCACCGGGTTGGTCTGATCGATGGCGATCGCGGGCGGGATGCCTTCGATACGATCGACCAACGGTTTATCCATGCGGTCCAGGAACTGGCGCGCGTAGGGAGAGAACGTCTCGACGTAGCGGCGCTGACCTTCGGCGTACAAAGTATCGAACACCAAGGAGGACTTCCCGGAGCCGCTCACCCCGGTGACAACGATCAGCTCGTTGAGGGGAAGGTCCAGGTCCAGTGCTTTAAGATTGTTCTGGCTCGCGCCGCGGATGCGGATGGCATCCGAGCGGGGCGGATCGAAAGGTGGCATTGGCGCGAGTTTACAGCCAAACCACTCGCTTTACAGGACGAGCCGCGTAACTCGAGGACAAGCGGCCGAAGTGCAAGCCTAGCGGCCGGCGAATTGTTCCATCATCAAGCCGGTGCCGCCGCGCGTCACGTGGGCCACGACAGCCGTGCGTCGATGAATCTTGGTGACCAGACCCAAATTGATGGCGAAGGCCAATTGCACCTGTTGACCCTTGCGCAACCCAAGATTTTCCGTCTCCACGAAAACGCCGTTGGCACTCAAGTTCTTGGCGCGGCAAATCCGACTCTTTCGTCCCGACATCACCACGTACACGGTGGTGCGTGCGCGGTGTCTGGTGTGCAAGCGACGCTCCATCCGTATCGTTTCCTTCAAGGCTGCTCGTGGGTAGTACGTATTATGCACATCGGAACCTCGTTAGCGAAGACTTCGATGCTCCTTCATGATGGGTTCGAAGGTCGCGGCGCAGATATGTAAGCCCTCGCATCGATATTGTAAAATCCACACGCCACGCCGGCCTGGGACGAAGGCCTCAGTGATGATGACCGCCGACGCCGTGCACGTGGCCGTGTTCAAGTTCCTCGGCCGTGGCCTCGCGCACACTCACGATCTCGACCTTGAAATTCAAGGTTTTATCGGCAAGAGGGTGATTCGCATCGAGCGTCACCATGTCGCCGACCACCGCCATGACCGTGAAGAGTCGCATCCCGTGTTCGGTGCGACCTTGGAACTGCATGCCTTTCTTGATCTCTCCGGCCCCTTGTAGTGAGCGCTTCGGAATGCGCTGTATGAGGGCCGCATCGTGAGTGCCGTAGCCATCGGCGGGAGCCACGGACACCTCGACGATGTCGCCACTGTGCTTGCCCTCGAGAGCCTTCTCCAGGCCGGAAACCAGATTGCCGTGACCTTGGATGTAGGCGAGCGGTTCCCCGCCGGCCGAACTGTCGATGACCGCGCCGTCGTCATCTTTCAGGGTGTAGTGAATGAGTACGACCCGGTCTGCGGTAATGTCCACTTGCAAATCTCCTAATTGATCAATCGCGCCTCGAGATCGTAGGCGCCGGCCGCCGTGATCTTCACGTTTGCGAAAGAGCCCACCTCGAGCCCTCCGGCACCTCGAATTCTGACCGTACCGTCGATTTCAGGGGCGTCGCTGGAGGAACGCGCGATGGCGATGTCGCCGTCCAGGCCGTCTATGAGCACCTGCATCTTGCGGCCGATTTTTTGGGCCAGCCGCGCGGCGCTGATCTCGGCGCTCAATTCCATGAAGCGGGCGCGGCGTTCCTGCTTGAGTTCGTCGGGCACCGCGGGTTGGCGCAGGGCGTTGGCCGCCGCACCTTCCACCGGCGAGTACTCGAAGCATCCGACGCGATCGAGCTGCGCGGCTCGCAGCCAGTCGAGCAACTCTTCGAAATCCTGTTCGGTTTCGCCGGGAAAGCCGACGATGAAGGTGCTGCGCAGCGTGATGTCCGGCGCGACTCGACGCCAGGCGGCAATCCGCGCCAGCGTGTCCTCGGCGGCCGCGGGGCGCTTCATCAGTTTGAGAATTCGGGCGCTGGCGTGTTGAAACGGGATGTCGAGGTAGGGCAGGACCCGGCCCTCGGCCATGAGTTCGATCACCTCGTCGACGTGAGGGTAGGGATACACATAGTGCAAGCGAATCCAGACGCCGAGTTCCCCGAGGGCTCGCGCAAGATCGTAGAAGCGGGCGCGGCGCTCCTGGTCACGCCAGGGCTGCGCAGCGTACTTGAGGTCGACTCCGTAGGCGCTCGTGTCCTGCGAGATCACCAGGATCTCCTTGACGCCGGCACGTGCGAGCTGCTCCGCCTCGCGCAGCACGTCGCCGATCGGCCGGCTCACCAGATCGCCGCGCATCGAGGGAATGATGCAGAAGGTGCAGCGATGGTTGCAGCCTTCGGAAATCTTGAGGTACGCATAATGGCGCGGCGTCAGCCGGATGCCCTGTGCGGGAACGAGATCGAGAAACGGTTCGTGCTTGGGTGGCAGGTATTCGTGCACCGAGGCTACGACTTCCTCGTAGCGCTGCGGCCCGGTGATTTTGAGCACTTGTGGATGACGCTCGAGGATTTTCCGCGGTTGGGCGCCGAGGCAGCCGGTGACGATCACCTTGCCGTTCTGCGCCAGCGCCTCGCCGATCGCCTCCAGGGATTCGTCGACCGCGGCGTCGATGAAGCCGCAGGTATTGACCACGACGAGGTCGGCCGCACGATAGCTCGCCGCAACCTCGTAGCCTTCCGCGCGCAGGCGCGTGAGAATGCGTTCCGAGTCGACCAGGGCTTTGGGGCAGCCCAAACTAACAAAGCCCACTTTCGGGGTTTTGCGATTGACGGTTTTCAAGATAGTGAAACTTTGGCGGGAGTTGCGGGGATTCTACTCCTAAAGGGGGTGGAACCGTGAACTGGGCCTTGAGATTAGGTCAAGTGACGGGTTTAGAGTTTGGGAGATTTATTGGGTTCGGGGTTTGCGACTTTCGAGCAGGGTCTGAATTCTGGTTAAAGAGGCGAGGTACATTTCGGTGAGCGCCTTGGCTTCTTGCTCTTCGAGCCCCTCGGCCAAGACATTGGCGAGAGTGTCGATGGCGACGCGGACGGTCATCGACTCCGCATCGGTCAGCTTCTCGCCGCTGATGGTGATTTCGGCTTCATCTTGCATGGTGGTGGTCGCGCCTTGTGAGGGACAGGAGGGTCGCAGGGACAGGAGAGTCGCAGCGACAGGATAGCGAGAGTGACGGCGTTGCAGGGATTTTTTCCGGCCGCCGCTAGTCGTGCGTGCGGCGGCTGAGCCGCGGCCGCCACACGGCGAGCAGGATGTTGACGATCGACAGCGACATCAGCAGCCACAAAGTGCCCCATTCGCTGTGCAGCACTTCCGCCAATTGCGCGGGGTCGCCCGCTCCGGCGGCGGCGGCCGCCGATAGCTCGGCGGCGTGACGCGCGCCGGCGCCGACCGTTATCAATGTGCCCTCGAACATGCTGATGCCGAGCAGGGCCTTCACCCAGGCCCAAGCCGCATTCGCGTAGGCTCGATTGGCGGCAATCGCCAAGAGCCCGCTGATCAACACAATGGCCAAGGACGGCACCAACAGCCACTTGGCGATCGCAGCAATCCCCTGGCGCACGGCGGCGTAGGCGACCAGCGATTGCGTCGGCGCCGTCGCGACCAGGACGATGTAGGCCGCGAACGACCCGAGGACGCCGACCGCGCCGATCTCATGCAGCGCTTTGAGAATTTTGCTCAGCATTCTCTGTACCGGAGTCGCACTACCGACTCACTCCTCCTCGCTCCGCCCAAGCTCCCATTCGCGAACACGCAGCAATTCGTCAATGCAATCTATAACATCGCGGTCCAGTCCATGGGCCGCAAAATAGGGATGCCTACGAGAAATGGGTCTCCTTGGAGTTCACCGAAGCCCAATGAATGCGTCGTCGACACGCAAGAATATCTAGTCAATTCAATGGTGTACGACATACTTTGGGTTATGACATACGGATCCAATCGACGACTAGTTCCTAACTGGAAACAACTCGGCGTTATAGGATGGCGATTTTAGACTCCCCTGGACTGCCCATCTATTATGCAGGCGCCTCCCACCCCGGTCGATGAGACCCAGAGACTTCGCTCGCTGATCGCGCTCGGCGTTCTGGACACGATGCCGGAAGACCGTTTCGACCGGATCACTCGGCTCGCATGTCGAGCATTCGCCGTACCGATGGCGCTGGTTTCGCTCGTCGATCGCGACCGAACGTGGTTCAAGTCGAAGCAAGGGTTTGATGGCTGCGAGTCGAGCCGCAGGACCTCATTTTGCGGTCACGCCATTCTTCACGAGGGACCGCTGGTCATCGCCGATACGCTGCTGGATCCACGGTTTGCCGACAATCCATTCGTCGAGAACGACCCCCGGGTCCGATTCTATGCGGGTCAACCCGTCCACGGGGTAGACGGTATGCGCGTCGGCACGCTTTGCCTCATCGACCAGCAACCTCGGCAGTTGTTGGAAGGGGACCTCACTCTGCTGACCGACCTCGCCGGAATGATCGATCGGGAGTTCTCGCTCGTCGCGCGCGCCTCCACCGATGAGTTGACCAGTCTCGCGAACCGTCGCGGTTTCACGGAGGTAGCCGTGCATGTCCTCGCGCTGTGCAAGAGAATGATGCAGCCCGCGGTCGCAATCGGCATCGATCTCGACAACTTTAAATCCATCAACGACACTCACGGGCACGAGGCGGGGGACGACGCGCTGCGTCTGTTTTCCAAGCTGCTGTTCGGAAACTTTCGTACCTCTGATGTAGTCGCCCGATTGGGCGGCGATGAGTTCGCCATTCTCTGCAGTGGCACGACATCCGACCGCACCGCGGTCTCGCTCGAGCGTCTGAGGGCGGAATTTGAGGCATCCACGATCGTGCAGAAGTACCCCGGCCTTTCATGGAGCGCGGGAATTGCCGACTTCGATCCGGCGTCCGACGCTACGATCGAGGATCTGCTGCGGACCGCTGACGCCCGCATGTATGATGCGAAAGTGGCTTCCAAACATCGCTCATAGCGAACGATAGAACTGGAGGCTGTTTTGACCGGGGTCGCGCATATGGAACTCGCGCGTACCCCAAGGAGTATCTGCCGGTGCCGCCCATGGGCTGCTCTGGCTGATGTGCGGACCAACGCTTCCGCTTCCAAGGAACTCGTTGTACATCGCGTCAACATCGCTAACGACAATGCGATAAGCCGGACGATCAATTGGATGCGCCCATTGATCGAGCCCGGCCCATTGAAGATGTAGCTCGACGCCATCGCGCCGTACTACCGCGTACTTCGGTTCGCTAACCTGGTCTTGAAAAGCAACAATGAATCCAAGACGAACGTAGAAGTTTATGGAAACCGTTACGTCGGCCGATGCAAGGACGGGGTGGACGACTTCAAGTATCGCTTTCATTGGAGGCCATGAAAACATAAAAGCACCCGCTTCTCGAACGGTTTGTTCCAATAGGATCAACGCACGAGCGCGGTCAACTCGTGTGTCGGACGACGGTCAGTTCGCGCGCCACCACGGCACCCGGTTCGGGTCGTCCTCCGGCTGCGGATCCCATTGGCGCGTTCCCGCGGGAACGTCACATTGGCCGGCGCGGTTGGCTTGGCCGGCGCGGCGGGCGTGCCGGACCTTATCGAACAGCACCGTCACCCCCTGATCGTAGTCCATGCGCTCGCCCCGCCAGCGGGTAGCGGCGGTATCCTTGTCGATCCAGATCCCCAGTGCGGCGTGGGTACTTTCCAGTTCGTGGCCGTCAAAGGGGGTCTCTCGGGAGGGGCGGAAGAAGTCGAAGTGCCGCCCGTCCGGATGCAGGAAGCGCCATTCGCCGTTCGCCAAGGCTTCGACGCGGATCTCCCCCTCATGGACCAGGCGGTGATGCAGGCGGCACAGGGTGACGAGGTTCGAGAGTTTGGTTTCCCCGCCATCGGCCCAGTGCTCGATGTGGTGAGCGTCGAGGTAACGCTCGTGAGTGCAGCCGGGGAACCGGCACCCCGAATCACGAGTATTGAGTGCGCGGCGAATCGCCGGCGGGATGGTGCGTGTCTTGCGGCCGACATCGAGCGGCTCGCCGTTGGAGTTCTCGAGTACGGTCAAGAGGCTGGCATCACAGGTGAGTCGCCGGGCGGTCTCGGCGGGGATCGAGGGGCCGTGCTCGATCTCGCAGCGCCCGGCGGTGTGGTTGTGCAGGGTTTCGGCATCGACGTGGACGATGACTTGAAAGCGATCGGCGGTGCTCGAGGGTCGGCGGGAGTGTCCGCGCGAGGCGGGCTGATCGGGAGACGGAGTCTTGCCGGGGGTGTCCGTGGCGGAACTGGCAGTTACAGGAGCTGACGAGCGCGCCAAGTAGCCTTCCGCCACGGCGGCGAGCGCATCGGCGCGTCGGGCATGAAAGGAAATCGCGCCCTCGGCGAGCCTCGCGGCGCGAATCTCTTTCCAGGGCACCGTCGCCATCGCCGCCTCGATCGCCTTGACGAGCATCGCGCCGACCACCGCAGGCAGCCGCGCGCGCAGCATCCAGCTGCCGTCCGCATCGTAGCCGTAAGTCACGCTGCGGTTGAGATGTTGACGCGCTTCGCGCGAGAGTTCTTCGGCCTCTTGCGCTCGACGGTAGCCGCGCACCAAGGTCTCCACATGATGCGCCGTGCCGTGCAAGCCGATCATCAGTAACGTGTCCTCGGTCGCCGCGCATGCCACCCGGGTGAGCGCCCGGACCTTCGAATAGCTCAACTCCCCGCGTGCCATGCTGGCCGCGATCTTAGGCAGGCCCACGAGCGCATGCGCGACGCGCACCTTTTCGCGGGCGGCGCCCAAGTTCAAACCGACTTTGAAATTCAGCCAGTGGGCGCAGGACGGTAATTTCCCATCGCGCCAGCCGCCGCGCCGATCGAACTCGGCGATCAGGGTGAGCCACCGATACTGCGCGGCGTTCAGCTGGCCGGCCAAGGCGGTGATTTGCGCTTCCAATTCGCGCAGCGGTACCTGGGCCTGGGCCGAGTCGGGTTTGCAGCGCGATAGGAGCTGGGTCGTTGGAGAGGCTACGTGTTGAGTGGCTTGGTCCATTGCGTGGTGCTTCCGAGGGCTGGTTATATATCCAGTATTGTAAGGAAAGGGCAATCGAAAGTCTTCGACGGTCGGGGTATTTTTTGCCGAAAAACCGCTATCGCTGACCTCGGCGAAAATGACTCACTGGATCCAGGCGGTGTGCGCGGCGAATCGCCTTGGGGATGGTGCGACTCTCGGTTCAGCCTTGCTTGCTCATCGAGTCGTAGGCATCGGCGAGTCCGAGAAGAGCTTCGCTGCACCGCGTCCGCGTCGAAGAGCCGTGCATCACTGCGAGCATCTGCGGTTCGAGAGCGGCAAGACGGCGGATCGTCGATGTGGTTGCACTCGAAAGCGCGGTGGCATGAAACATCGCCTCCGCGGCGAGCGCGGGACCGATAATATCATCGTCGGTAAGTGCCGGACCGTCGCCGGTGTGGGTAAACAGGTCGCCACAAAACAGCGTCTTGGTCGTCTGCTCAAAAATGACCCGCGCCTCCCAGTTGTGCGGAACGTGTGGCGTATCGATGTGCCGAACCTGCTTGCCACCGAGATCAATGATCTCGCCGTCGGCCAGCTTGCGCGGCGGTCGATCGCACAAGTCGTCCAGCGAAACCATGCAGCCGACGGCGCCGTGTGCGACTTCGGCGCTTGGCGCGGCGGCGAGGAATTCGTTCACTGCACCGCATTCGTCGGATTCGACGTGTCCGAAGGTGATCCAGCGGAGTCGCTTGAGCGGAATGATACGGGCAATCGCCTGCGACACGAGAGGGAACAGGCGTCGCGGGCCAGTGTGAAAGAGGAGCGGATCGTCAGCCTCGACGAGGAACTGATTGAAGGTAAATCCGCCAGGCGCTGCATCAGGGACGCACGTTGACAAGCGAAAGATGCGATCGGCTATCTCGTAAGTATTGGTTTGCATGGGGCGTCATTCCTTTGTTTGCGGTAGCGCACGGCCGGCGAAAGGTGGGTCGATGGATACTGCACGAGCTACGAATACTCCGCCAGCGGCGCGCTGCTCACCGTGGGACGCCAGCGTGTCACCAGCCAAGAAGCAACGACCCAAGCCAGGACCACGTAAGGCCAGAGGTTATTCGGATATTCAGGCACGGGGTACACGTTGCGGTACAGCACCCACAGCAGCAGCGCCGGCCCCAGCACGCAAAGCGCCGCCCACCGCGCGCGCCGTTCGCGCCATGACTCGTACACTTCAGCACCGCCGACGCCGATATACACCAGGATCAGCGCCAGCGTGCCGATGGTGCTGGTGTAGCTGTAAAAATTGCCCGCGCCGGCGAAGGGCGCCCACCCGACATACATCGCGATGATCATGAGTGCGGTCACGGAGACCGCCGCCGCCGGCGTGCGATGCACCGGGTGTACCTCGGCCAGCGCAGGCGACAGGCCGCCGCGGCCGATGGCGAACAGGATCCGCGCAGCAGCCGCGAGCGTGCCAAGCACGCTCGAGAAGCAGCTCGCGGCAGCCGCCAAGTCCAAGGCGACGGCGAGGCGCGGCGACGCATACCGCAGCGCGAGGTCGTTGAGCGGCGCCTCGGACTTGGCGAGTTCCTTGACGGCCGCGACACCGAAACCGATGACCTCGCAATACGCCACGAACACGAAGAACACACCCGACCCCAACACCGTGCACATGAGCGCGATGGGAATATTGCGGCGTGGATTATGCGTCTCCTCACCGAGCGTTGCGGCTCCCTCGAATCCCGCGAAGCTCAAGATGCAGAACACCATGCCGAAGCCCAACCCGACCCAGCCCTTGTATTCCGAGCTCGGCGTGAAAGTCGCGGCGGTTTCCGCCGCGGTGGGATGCGTCTGCGCCAGGATGCGCATGCACAGGCCTACGATCACCACGAGCACGATGGCTTCCAGCACCAGCATCAGCCGGCCGGCCAGGCGCATGTCGCGGTAAGCCAGCCACCACGCCAGCAGTATCCCGACGCCGCCGATCAACAGCCACCCGTGTCCCACGTCCCAACCCAGACCTTTCAACGCTGCCGCGCAAAAGCTGCCCACCAATGCGCCCAAGCCCGTGGCGAAGCCCACGTAGGTGAGCAGCAGCGCGCAGCCCGCGATGAAGCCGGCGCGATTGCCGAACGACTGCGCGATGTAGGCATACGCGGAGCCCGCGTGCGCGACGCGGTGGGTGAAAGCCATGAAGGAGAGCGCGATCAACGCCATGGCCACCGTACCGATGGCGAACGCCAGCGGCGCGGCGGCGCCCGTCGCCTGCACCACCAGGGTGACGTTGAAGGCCGCCGTCACCGACGGACAGATGACGGACAGCGACAGCCCCACGGCCTCGGGCAAACTCAACCGGGAAATCAGCTGCGTCATTCGCTCACCACCTCGCCTACCACATCATGAATGGCGCCACGTCCGCATCCGCCATGGCCTGGTCGATGATGGCGACGCCCTCATCCGCTTCGGCCTCCGTCAAGGTCAACGGCGGCGTGAACTCCAGGACATTGCCCTTGAGTCCCACATAGAAAAAAACCGCCCCCAGCTGGTAGGCGCGATAAATCACTTTGGCGGTGGTCGCGACCGGCACCGGCTCCCGCGAATCTCTATCAAGCACCAACTCCACGCCGACGGCAAGGCCGCGTCCGCGCACGTCGCCAATCATGGCGTGGCGCGCACTCAAACCGCGCAGGCCCGCCACGAATCGCGCACCAATCGTTTGCGCGCGTGCGCCGAGGTCGAACTCGTCGATCGCCTGCAGCACGGCCAGTCCGGCCGCCGTGGCGATGGGATTGCCGCCCGTGGTTTGCAGCGCGAACGCGCCGGCGTGGTCCATAATCTCCCGCGCACCCACCACCGCCGACAGCGGCAAACCGCCGCCCAGTGCCTTGCCGAATATCACGAGGTCCGGCGTCAACCCTTCGTGCTCGAAGCAATGCAAGCGGCCATACGGCAGCAGCAGCAACCCAGCCCGCGGCAGGGTATGGGTCATCGCGGTATGGCCGCTGATGCTCATGGAGCCCGACAGGTTGCCGTGATAGGAACCGATGAAGGAAATGAAGCGCGTGCGCCCGGTGGCCGCCTGGACCACCCGCATGGCGCAGTCATTCGCGTCCGAGCCCGAGTGCCCGAACCAAACGCGCCGGTCACCCGCGCCGGGCGTGATGCGCAACAGCGTCTCGGCCAGCCGCACGGCGTTCTCGTTTGGAAATGCCAGCAGGCTGGCTCCAGCCATGTTGGCGCTGGCGGCGCCGACCGCCGCCGTGATCGCCGGATGACCGTAGCCGAGCACCGCCGGTCCAAAAGATGCCGACAGGTCGAGGAGTTCGCGGCCGCCACAGAGGCTCAAGGGCGAGAAGCGCAGTTTGCCGATCTTGGCGATGACCTGTGCGTCGCGTTCCGCCAATGACGCTCGGGGCTGCGGGCCTTCGCTCATAAACGGGTGAGGTTCGTCGCTGACGGAGTACGGTTCACTGTCGTATTACCAGACGCAGCGCGGGCGGAAGTCCAAGCCGTGCGCGTGTATATTTCGCGCGTGAACGAGGAAACCCGCGAACCGGTGGTGGTTCCCCACGGCGAGTTGGCTCCGGAGCTGCTGCGCGCCGTGGTCGAGTCCTATGTGCTGCGCGAGGGCACCGATTATGGGGAGCGGGAGATCGCGCTCGAAGACAAAGTGGCGCGTGTGATCGCGCAATTGAAACGCGGTGACGCCGAGATCGTGTTCGATCCGGACACCGACACGGTCAGCATCGTCCGAACCACCGCGCGGAGGGGCGAGGACGGCGGGCGGCCGGGCAGGGATTAAATTTCGACGTTATCGATGAGGCGCGTGCTGCCGAGACGGGCGGCCGCGAGCGCTACCAGCGGTTCACCCGTCGGCGATTCGCCGTGCGTCGCTTCGGGCGCGGTCGGTTCGCGCAAATCGCTGCGCCGGCGGATGGCGACGTAGTCCGGCTGCCAACCCCGCTCGCTCAGAAAATCCTGCGCGGCGCGCTCGAGGGCCGGCCAATCCGTATGGCCGGATTTGACCGCGGCGGCGAGCGTGGTCAGCGTCGCATTCAGTTGCGAGGCCTCCAGGCGCTGTGCCTCGGTGAGATATCCATTGCGCGACGATAAGGCGAGTCCGCGCACATTGCGCACCGTTTCCGCGGCGACGATGTCGATGGGCAGCTCGAGCTGGCGCACCATGTTGTTGATCACCATCAATTGCTGGTAGTCCTTCTTGCCGAACACCGCGACGGCCGGTTGGACGATATTGAAAAACTTCAGCACCACCGTGCACACGCCGGTGAAGAAACCCGGGCGTACCTTGCCCTCGAGAATGTCGGCGAGCCCGGGCGGCGGGATTACCGTGTAGGCCTGCGGCTCGGGATAGATTTCGCTCTCGTTGGGCGCGAACACGATGTCGCATTGGGCCGCCGCCAGCATCTCGCAATCGCGTTCGAGGGTGCGCGGATAGGTCGCAAAATCCTCGTGCGGCGCGAATTGCAGCCGGTTCACGAACACGCTGGTCACGACAAGGTCGCCGCGCTCGCGCGCGATGCGCACCAGCGACAAATGCCCGGCGTGCAAGTTGCCCATGGTCGGCACCAGGGCCACCTTGCGCGTGCCCTCGAGCGCCAGCCGCAGTTGCGCAATCGTCGAGATGACTTGCACGCGATCGTCCGATCAGAAGCCGTGAATGGCGTCGACCGGAAAGCGTCCGCCCTTCACGTCGGCCACATAGGTGCGCACGGCCATCTCGATACTGGCGCTGCCGTCCATGAAATTGCGCACGAATCGGAACGGCTCGCCGCTCTTGAGTCCCAGCATGTCGTGCAGTACCAATACCTGGCCACTGCATCCCACGCCGGCGCCGATGCCGATCACCGGTATCGACAGCGCGCGCGTGAGTTCGCTTGCGACGGTGGATGGCACCATTTCGATCACCACCATGGCCGCGCCGGCCGCGGCGAGTTCCTCGGCGTGTCGCTGTAGGAGTTTGCTTGCCGCCTCGTCACGCCCCTGGACCCGATAACCGCCGAGCGTGTGTACCGATTGGGGAGTAAAGCCCAAGTGGGCGCAGACGGGAACGCCGCGATCGACGAGGAAGCGCACGATGGGCGCGGTCCAGCCGCCACCCTCGAGCTTCACCATGTGCGCACCCTGCTGCATCAACCGGGTGGAATGACGCATCGCGACTTCCGCCGACTCCTGGTAGCTGCCGAAGGGCATGTCGGCGATCACCCAGGCATTGCGATTGCCTCGGACCACGCAGCCGGTGTGATAGGCCATGTCGTCGATCGATACGGCGATGGTGGTGGGCCGGCCTTGCAGCACGGTACCCAGCGAGTCGCCGACGAGCATGACGTCGACGCCGGCATCATCGAGCACCCGGGCGAAGGCGGCGTCGTAGCAAGTCAACATCGCGATTTTTTCGCCCGAGGCGTGCATGTCGCGCAGCCGGTGGAGCGTGACGGGCTTTCTACTGGTCATGCGCTATTCTGATGCACCGCGAAGAAGGCGGCTAGGCCGGTAGGCTGAAAATACTGGGTGAAGTCTCGCAATTTTCGCTATTGCGTGCACGCACCACCTTGGTGCCGTTCGACGGGTCAGCGAAGGCTGGGGTCCCGATGCTAAGCTGGCTCGTAGACGGATCGTCATCCGGCCCGACGGAGGTTTGATCGCGCAATGGATCCACCGGTCGCCATGAGCCCCCGCCACACGGTGGGCGAGCCTGTGAAGGTGACTGTCCGTACGCGATTGGATCACAGGGCGGCGTTCTGGCTTGCGTTCGCCTACGCCGTGTTGATGGCCGCCAGCATCGTCCTCAAGCCCGGCCTCCGGATACCGAGCGCGCTATGGCCGCCGATGGCGTTGGAGTTCTGCGCCTATCTGATACTACCGACGATCCAATGGCCGGCGATTGCCGGCATCGGCATGTTGCTCGACGTGACTGTGGTCTCCACGGTAATCGTGCTGGGTACGGGAAAATTTCCCTCGCCCGGGTACATGGTCATCTTGTCCCTGACCGATACGGTCGAATGCGTCGGGATGGTGCTCGCATTGCGTGCCTGCCGGCTGGCGCTGCGCGACGGTGACCCCGGCGTACGGATAGCGCCGCTGTTGTTGTGCGGGTTGCCCTTGGGCGCGCTGCCGGGCGACTTGCTCACCGCGTGGGCGCATGCGGTAGCCGCCAATCAGCCACTGATGCCGCTCGACGTGGCGATCCGGTGTCTGTCCTCGACGCTCACGGTGGTTGCGCTGACCCCGCTCGTGCTCGGACTGCTGCGGGGATTCGATGAGCCCATCCGGGCGCAGGCGGGCCCGAAGGAACAGATCTTCATCGGCTGCGCGTTTCTGGCGCTATGCGTCCTGTACTTCGGCATTCCGTGGCATTTGGATCGCTTTTTGGAGTTGATGTTGCTCGCCGGACCGATGCTCTGGTTGTCGCTTCGCTGCTCGCAGCGGGCCGTCGCGGTCGTGTGCGCGGTGATCGCCATCGGGATCGGTATCGCCTGCGCGCACGGGATCGGCTACTTCCCGCCGCTGGTGTCGGTGGGCACCTGGCGTGACGGCATCATGTCCGCGCAGCTCTTTCTACTCACCGTTTGCGGCGAAGCGGTACTCATCAACCGCATCGTGCTGAAGGAGCGTGCCCTGCTCAAGGATTCGAAGCGAAAGGAGGCCATGCTGGCGGCGTATTGCAAGGCTTTGGACGAAACCGAAGACCGCACCCGCCGGGAGGCCGCGCGCGACCTACATGACGGCGTTTCCCAGATCATTGCCGGGCAGAGCATGATCTTGGGCGCGCTGCGCCGGCGAGTGGTGGACCCGGACTTGCGCGAGATGATCGATCAAGCCGTCGCCGCTTCCCGGGAGGCCCAGTCCACCGTTCGAACCACGATCCAGGAC
>Ga0116229_10002622_pt1 | contig 29184 bp, 24 predicted proteins | sample S1TSphgellanicum_3_FD_87313 | JGI IMG/M metagenome (GOLD analysis project Ga0116229, IMG submission 87313) | Host-associated microbial communities from peat moss isolated from Minnesota, USA - S1T2_Fc - Sphagnum magellanicum MG | ecosystem: Host-associated > Plants > Peat moss > Unclassified...
ATTTCTTGCACTTCTAGATCAATTAGGAATTGATCCGAACAAGGACGGTGAAGTGTATCACAATGGTCGGATCGCCCCAGGTCGTCACGAATATGCTGGCTGGTTTCACTTTGTAGGCAATCTAACGGAAACAGGAGACTTCTCGCCCATTTGTCTGGGAGAGGGGTTTACCGCCTGGATGTGCGACGCCTCGGCACCACGACTGACAACGCTGGAAGGATTACCAGCGGTCCAACTGGAGTTCCATGCCGAAGGTGTGCCTTGGCTGCTGGATGAGCCAGAGCCGATGTAAGGTCTGGCGCGGGCGACCTGCCCCTTGACCAAGATGCCGCGATTAAAGAACGAGGAACCACACGGGGCCCTTACGCCCGACGCTCTCACCTGTCGGATGATCGCTCGACACGAAACCTGCCAGCCACCAGCAAATCGATATCTATCCCCTGGTTGCCGCCATCCCATACTATAGCAGGATGGCTCGCCCCAGGGATTTTTATTTTGGAGGCGGTTCACGAAAGTCGCTATTCTCGTGGATGGTGGATTTTTTGTCCGCCGTTTCCACCAGGTTTATCCGCAGCTTGACCCGCGCGATGCAGTCGCTGTCGCAAAACAGATGCATCGCATGTAGCCATCTGCGAAATGCAAATCGTTGCGCGCGCAAAGCGGCTGCGTGGGGCGATCGCGCGCCGATGATGTCCATCCACACCGGATGTGGCAGGTCGATAAAGTTGCAGATGATATCCAATAATGGCCACGAAGCAGCGGCCCAGGCGATCCATCGAACGCCCGGCGCCACCAGTACCGCGACCCCGCAAGCAAAGACGACGGCCACAGCTTTGCGCGCCGCTCCTGTTAAGCCGCCGCTAACACTTTGCCATGCACATTGTGTCTCCAGCAAAGGAGCGCTGCATGGAAGTTATTTGCATTCAGGGGGTGGTGCCGGGGCCGATTGTCGCAACCCTCTCGCATCGGGCGCAGATACGACAGGTAACCATGAGCGTGGCACGCCACCCCTCAGGCGGCTGGCGGATCGCGCAGGCGGATGGCGGTTTCGGCCCGCGCTGCCACGCTGTTGCCACGGCGATTCTCCTCGAAGGGAGCGAGGCCTTTGCCGACGAGGCGGTTCAGGCGCAGGCGGCTTGAGGGCGCTTGCAAGGCAGTGGGGTGGGTCTATTCGTCGTCCTGCTCAAGAAAGAATTGGTCCGCTTCCTCGTCGTAATTGAACAATTCGGCGAAGCGGCCCCAGGCGATCACCGCGCGCAGCGTATCTTCCGCGTAGCTGGGTGACATGTGGTCTTCCAGCTCATCACGGAAACGCACGGCGCTGGCCCGGTGATTCCAGCGCTCGTCCAGAACGCTTCTGATCGTGGAGGCCATTTTCACATGGGCCCGCAACGCGCTGGCAAACAGCAACTTGCGCTGGTCGGTGTCGGCAAAGGCAAATTCCCGGCCGCTCTCGGTCAGTTTGATGTCGCCTTCTTCCAGCTCGGCAAAGTGCAGCAAGGCCAGAGTCTCGCCCAGCGGCAGCAGATCGTCCAGTTCCAGCTGCAACGCGGTGGCCAGAGGCGGCAAATCGGCGCGGCCGCGATAGGGCTCGCCGGCCAGCGTCTCGATCAGGCCGGCCATCAGATTGGTGCTCACCGGATACAGCGCATGCACGGTTTCAACCGCCGGTGCCTCGGCGTTACCCTCGGTACTCGGCGCCGGCACGCTGGTGGCACGGCGGGTCATCAAGGCGTAAATATCATCGACAAATTTGCGGAAAGCAAAATCGTGCCGGTTGCGCGGATGCGGGAATGGCACCTTCAATTCCTGCGCCACGCGCCCGGGATTGGAGGAAAACACCAGGATGCGATCGCACATCAGCACCGCTTCCTCGATGTTATGCGTCACCATCAGCACGGATTTTACCGGCAGTTTGTTGTCCATCCAGAGGTCGATCAAATCGGTGCGCAAGGTTTCGGCGGTCAGCACGTCCAGCGCCGAAAACGGCTCATCCATCAGCAGCAGATCGGGATGCACCACCAAAGCGCGGGCCAGACCGACGCGCTGGCGCATGCCGCCGGACATTTCTTTCGGATAGGCGCTCTCATAGCCGCCAAGGCCGATCAGGTCGATCGCGTCCTCGGCACGCTGCTCGCGTTCGGCGCGCGGCACGCGCAGAGCCTCCAGGCCAAGCTCCACGTTTTCCTGCACCGTCAGCCAGGGGAACAGCGCAAAGCTCTGAAACACCATGGCAACGCCCTCGGCAGGCCCACTGAGTTTGGCGCCGCGCCAGATCACCTCGCCGGCGGTGGGGCGCAGCAGGCCGGCGACAATGCGCAGCAAGGTGGATTTGCCCGACCCCGACCGCCCGAGCAGACCGACGATTTCGCCCGATTTTATCGTGACATCGACATTGTCGAGCACAACGAAATCGCTGGAGGCTTCCTTGGTATAGGCCTGCTTGCAGTTCCGTACTTCGAGCAGGTTCGGGGTGATCGCGTCCATCGGGCTATCCTCAAAAACTAAGGCATCGTCGGCACATAAGTGCGTCGGCACGCCGACAAAGATGCCGCCTCAAACAAAGACTTAGGGCCCGTTCGACCCCGCAACCCGATTCGGTTAATGTCGAACGGGCCCTAAAGCCGCAGCCGCTTGCTGGAATACGCGTACATCGGCCGCCAGACGAGGCGGTTGAAGGTCAGAACGAAGCCCGCCATCACCACCATACCCAGCAATACGCGGGGCGTGTCGCCGCGTGTCGTTGCATCCTGGATATAGGCGCCAAGACCATGGGCGTGCAGGGTCGTCTTCCCCCAGGTGGCGATTTCCGCGAGCAAGGAGGCGTTCCAGGAGCCGCCGGAGGCGGTGATCGCGCCAGTGACGAAATAGGGAAAAATCCCCGGCAGAATCACCCGGCGCCACCACAACATCCCACCCACCCGGAAATTCTTCGCCGCCTCCTGCAAATCGCCGGGAAACGCGGCCGCGCCGGCAATCACGTTGAAGGCGATATACCATTGGGTGCCTAGGATGATCAGCGGCGTCAGCCAGATATCCGGGTTCAGCGCGAAGCGCACGATCAGCACGACGAAGATCGGATAGAACAAATTGGCCGGGAAGGCGGCCAGGAACTGGGCGGCCGCCCCCATGCCGCGCGCCAGGCGCGGCCGCAGGCCGATCAGCACACCGAGCGGCACCCATACCAGGGTGGCCAGGGTCATCAGAACGATCACCCGGATCATGGTGAACACGCCCATCAGCACGGCGTAGCCCAGATCGGCCAGGCCGAGCCGGGCGCCGAGGCAGAAGGTGACGATGCGGGTGGCGGCCCACAGCACCACCAGGCCAAGGGCACCATAGAAAATCACATCTGCGGTGCGTGACGCCCGCCGGTCCTCCGGCTTGCGATGCGCCCGGCGCCGGCGCAGGCGAAAGCCGGTGACAGTGAAGAAAACCCGCCCAAGCAGGGTCGCCAGAAACCGCAGCAGCCGGGTGCGGCGAAGCAATGCCAGCATCCACGGATCATCGCCCTGCTCCATCTGCGTGGTTTCAAAGCGGAACTTGCCGCTCCAGGCCACCAGCGGCCGGAACAGTAATTGGTCATAGGCCAGGATCACCACCATCATCGCCAGGATGGCGAAGAACACGGCGTGAATGTCCTTGGCCGCCAGCGCGGTGGCGATATAGCTGCCGATCCCGGGCAACTGGAACGAGGTATTGCCGACGGTAACGGCCTCCGAGGCCACCAGCATGAACCAGCCGCCGGACATCGACATCATCATGTTCCACACCAGGCCGGGCATGGCGAAGGGTGCTTCCAGCCGCCAGAAGCGCTGCCAGGGCGAGAGCCCGAAGCAGCTGGTGGCTTCATCCAGGTCGCCCGGCACGGTGGTGAGCGACTGATACATGCTGAACGCCATGTTCCAGGCCTGGCTGGTGAAGATAACGAACACCACGGCCAACTCGGCGCCGATCACCTGGCCGGGGAACAGGCCGAGAAAGAATGTCACGGTAAAGGTCAGGAAGCCGAAAATCGGCAGGCTCTGCAGAATATCCAGGATCGGCACCAGCACCATGCCGGCGCGCCGGCTTTTGGCGGCAAAGGTGGCATAGGTGAAGGTGAAAATAAGCGAGCAGAACAGGGCGGCGAACATGCGCATCACCGTGCGCAGCGCATAGGCCGGCAGATAGACGGGATCGAGATGGATGGGCGCGGTTTCCGGCACTTGCAGCGGCGCAAAGGTGGTGCGGGCGGCATGGGCCACCACGATCAGCCCGGCGGCGATAAAGGCGAAGGCCGCCAGGTCGAACCCGTTTGGCAGCCGCCGCACACTGGCGGTGTTGGTGGCATGGGCGGGCGTAACATGGGCGGGGACGGACGTTTCAGACATCGGGGCCGCCCTGTGCCGGGGTCGTTGAACTGCGCGCCCCTGATGACCAGCCCTGGCGCAGAAGCGCAAGGGGGCAGTTTCCCGCGGCCGTGACGCTTCAGTGACAAAATGGGTTCAGTGCGCTCCGGCCGGGCCAGAAGCAGGCGCCACCACCTTGCGCATCAGCGGCACCAGCAGCGTCGCCAGCAAAAACGCCACCATGATGGCGCGGAACGCATCGGCATAGGCCAGGGTAGAGGCCTCCCGATACGCCAGCTGCCACAGATGGTTCAACGCTGCCTGATGCCCAGCATCCGGGCTTGCCGAGCTGGCCCCATACAACGCCCCCGTCCGATGCGTCAGCCGCAGCATCGCCCCGTTCGCCGGCGTCATATTGGACGCGATCATCAGGAAATGGGCGTTCGTCTTGGCGTTGATGATCGCCGCACTCACCGCGATCCCCACCGCGCCGCCCAGGTTGCGCATCATGTTGAACAGCCCGCTGGCATATTTCAGCCGCTCCGGGGGCAGGCTGCCCAGCCCCAGATTCACGCTGGGCGCCACCGCGAATACCTGCGGGAAGCCGCGCAGGATCTGCGGCACCAGCAATTCGGCACCGCTCCATTGGCTGGTAATGAAGCTGAAGCGCCACATGGCCACGCCGAAACAGGCCAGGCCGAACATCATCAACCAGCGCGCATCGCATTTGCGCGAGAGCAGAATGAATACCGGCGTGCCCAGCAAGGAGGCAGCACCGGTAGAAAAGATCGCCACACCCGTCTGCCAAGCGCTGTAGCCGCGTACATAGCCGAGAAATAGCGGCGTCAGATAGATGGTGGTAAAAATCCCGATTCCGGTGACGAAGGAGAGCAGGCATCCAAGGGCAAAATTGCGGTTCTTCAGCGCCCGCAAATCCACCACCGGGGTCGCCACGGTCAGGCTCCGTGCCACGAAGGCCAGCAGCGCGCCGGCGGATATCCAGGCACAGGTGAGGATGGTGCTGTCCTCGAACCAGTTCCAGCGCGTGCCTTCCTCCAGCACATATTCAAGCGTGCCGAGGCCGACTGCCATGAACGCAATGCCAGGATAGTCCGCGCCCTTGAGCAAGGAGCGATCGGGAGCGTCGATCTTCACCAGGATCGGCACCAGGCAGGTGATGATCACGCCCGGTACCAGGTTGATGTAGAACAGCCAGTGCCAGTTCAGCGTATCGGTGATCCAGCCGCCGATCACCGGGCCGAGGGTGGGCGCAACCGAGGCGATGGTGCCGATCACCGCCGCCGCATAGACGCGGCGCGGGCCCTGGAAATAATGGAATGACGAGGTGAACACGGTGGGGATCATCGATGCACCCAGCAGGCCTTGCAGCGCGCGAAATACGATCATGCTCTCGATGTTCCAGGCCAGGCCACACAACATGCTGGAGAAGGTGAATCCCGCGGCCGATGCGGTGAACAGCCAACGGGTGGAAAACACCCGGGTCAGCCAGCCGGAGAGCGGGATCACGATGATTTCCGCGATCAGATAGGCGGTCTGCACCCAGCTGATCTCATCCTGCGCCGCCGATAATCCGCCGCCGATATTTTGCAGCGACGATGCCACGATCTGAATATCGAGCAGCGCCATAAACATGCCGGCACACATCACCACAAAGGGCAGGATGGCCGAGACCCTGGATGCGGCCGGTTTCACTTGCCGCCCCTGGTATCCACTCTGACCACGATGGACAGACCCGGGCGGAGCCGGCCGAGTGTGGAATCGGCATCGTCCAGGGCGATACGCACCGGTACGCGCTGAACGATCTTGGTGAAATTGCCGGTGGCGTTTTCGGGCGGAATCACACTGAACACCGCACCCGTGCCTGGTGCCAGGCTGACCACGTGGCCATGCAGACTCTGGCCGGGCGCCGCATCGGCGGTGGCGGTAGCCGCCTGGCCGGCGGCCAGGCGAGCAAGCTGGTCTTCCTTGAAATTCGCATCCACCCACAGCCCGTGCGCGGGGATGATCGAGAGCAGATAGGCGCCCGCACCGACATAGGCGCCCACATGGGCGGCGCGGTTGCCGACATAGCCCTCGATCGGCGCGCGAATATCGGTGTAGCCCAGATTGAGGCTGGCGGTCTGCAACTCGGCACGAGCTTGTGCCAGCTCCGCCTGTGCCCTGGCGGTCTGCGTATCGATAACCTCCAGCTGACGCTGTGCGGCTTCCAGGTTCGCCTGCGCGGAGGCCAGAACCGCGTCCGCCTCGGTCTGCGCGGCCGCGGTCTTTTGCGCATCCTGGCGTGAGCCGGCGCTGGTGACTGCCAAAGTGGCGTAACGTGCTTTTTCGAGACGGGCAAAGCTGGCGCTGGCGATCTTGGCCTGCCTGTCGGCATCCGCCTGATGGATGATCGATTGCTGTTGAAGATATTGGGCGCGCAGATTCGCCAGCCCCGCCACGCGCTCATTCACCACCGCCTGGGCGCGCTCATATGCCGCCTGGAAATCCCGCCGGTCCAGCCGCGCGATCAACTGGCCCGCCCGCACATTCTGGTTGTCGGTCACCAGAAGGGCGGCGACGAATCCGGCCACATGGGGCGATATCTCGGTAACATCGCCGCCGACATAGGCGTCATCGGTGGTTTCGATGAACCGGCCCTCCACCCACCAGCCATGGCCGTACCAGAAGGCTCCGCCGATCGCAGCAAGGCACAGGGCCGTTATCGCCAGGCGACGCCTGCTGACGGCAACGCGGCTGCGCACCGGCGCCGCATCGGAGTCGCGGTTTACCGCAATGAAGCTCATGGCTGGCTGCCGGGCGCGGTGTAACGCCGGCGCAGCGCCTCGGTGGCGGCCGGCCCTGGGGCGGCGCGGAAGATGGGATGCACCAGTGGCGCGCCGGTGACCTGATCGATCACTGCCGGCTCGGCCCGCGCGCCGGTTTGGCTATGCACCAGCATCACGCTCTCCCCCTCAGGCGCAAAATGCTTGTTGCCCCAGGCCAGGATGGCCCACAGGACAGGCCGGAAATCCGCCCCACGTTCGGTGAGCACATATTCATAGCGGGGTGGCTTCTCGCTGTAGCTGTGGCGCTCCATCAGCCCGGACTCCACCAGGCCGTTTAGCCGGCGGGTAAGGATGTTCGGCGCGATCCCGAGGCTTTTCTGGAACTGGTCGAACCGCTTAACCCCGAGAAAGGCGTCTCGAAGGATCAGGATGCTCCACCACTCGCCCACCCGCTCCAGGCTGCGGGCTATGGGGCATTGCATACCCTCAAAACTCTTGCGCTGCATGATTCGCCCTTCAAGTGGCTTGCGTCATGCAAGCTACATAACAAAGAGACTTTCATGATGCAAGTCAAATCGAGACGAAGGGAGCGGAACCCTTGCGGTGATTTTTCGTTACCGTGACGTGCTCCTTTTTGCCGCTTCACGCCCTTGTCGTTTGAAGAATTGGGTGTAACAACATCAGCATAGAGTGCTTGAGGCCTGTGCGCGGAGTCGAATAGGCTTGGAAATTTTGTTTCGGTCGGCAGCTTTGTCGGCGCGCTAACGCACTTACTGGCGATTCTGCGCTTAGCGCGTTAGACAACGCCTTGTTTACACTGCGAAAGAGGGCCCCCGTACTTGCCAACAGCATTGATTACCGGCGTTACTGGACAAGACGGTGCCTATTTAGCAAAATTCTTGCTGAAATCGGGCTATCGCGTCGTTGGATTGCTGCGCCGTTCCGCCTCCTCGGATATGGTCGGTGACCGTCTGCGTTGGATTGGGGTTGCTGATCAGATCGAACTGGTTGACGCCGATCTGCTGGATCTCTCTAGCCTGATCCGGGTGATGCAGTCGGTCGAGCCGACCGAGATATACAACCTCGCCGCGCAGAGCTTTGTCGCCGCGTCCTGGCACCAGCCTTTACTGACCGGCGCCGTCACCGGGCTGGGCGCGGTGAATGTGCTGGAGGCGATGCGGATTGCCGCACCCAAGGCGCGGTTCTACCAAGCTTCGTCCTCGGAGATGTTCGGCCGGGTGGCCGAGGCGATGCAATCGGAGCGCACGCCATTCTATCCGCGCAGCCCATATGCCTGTGCGAAACTCTACGCCCATACAATGACGATCAATTACCGCGAAAGCTTCGGCCTGCACGCCTCCTGCGGCATTCTGTTCAACCACGAGAGCCCGCTGCGCGGCATCGAATTCGTCACCCGCAAGATCACCGACGGGGTGGCCCGCATCCGGCTAGGCCTGGCACGCGAATTGCGGCTGGGCAATTTGGAAGCACGGCGCGATTGGGGCCATGCTCGGGATTACGTTCAAGCGATGTGGACTATGCTGCAGCAGGACACGCCGGACGATTACGTGGTGGCTACGGGTCGAAGCATCAGCGTTCGTGATTTCTGCCGCATCGCCTTCGCTCAGGCCTCGCTGGAGGCGGATGAGTTCGTTCGTCTGAGCAATGACATGATGCGGCCCGCGGAAGTTGACACGCTGCATGGCGACGCCACCAAGGCACGCGAGACGTTTGGCTGGGAGGCCAAGACCAGCGTGGAGGATATGGCCGGCGAAATGGTCGAGGCCGACATCTTCAGGCACCGTGCCAGGATGGCGGCATAGCGGCACCCCGGGGTATGCAGCGGATTTTGGTGACGGGGAGCTCCGGCTTCGTCGGCACGCACCTGCTGTCCTGCCTGGCGCAGCATTTTCCGGGTTCGCGTCTGATCGAGGCCGGCTTCGATCTGCGCGAGCCGCAGGCAATCGCCCAGGCGATCCGCGCCGATCCCCCGGATGCCTGCGTCCATTTGGCGGCGGTTTCGGCGATTCCGACGGCACAGGCGCAGCCGGACATGGCGCGCCAGGTGAATTACTTTGGCGCTCTGGCCCTGGCCCGGGCGCTGTTGGCGGAGGCGCCCGCCTGCGTGATGCTGCATATCTCCACTGCCGATGCCTATGGGCGCAGCTTTAGGGGCGGTGCAGCGGCTACCGAGGCAACCCCGTTCGATCCGATGAACACCTACGCCGAGACCAAGGCAGAGGCCGACCTCGCCTTGGGGGCTCTGGCCAAGGAGGGGCTTCGGGTTATCCGCGCGCGGCCGTTCAACCATACCGGGCCAGGTCAATCCGCGGCCTTCGTCGTTGCCGCCTTCGCCCGCCAGGTAGCCCGTATCGAAGCCGGGCTGCAGCCGCCGGTGCTGCGGGTGGGCGCGCTGGAGCCGTTGCGCGACTTTCTCGATGTGCGCGACGTATGCCGCGCCTATGCGCTCTGCCTGGCGCAGGCCGGCGACATTCCGCCCGGCACCGCGCTGAATATCGCCTCCGGCACCTCCCGCCGCGTCGGCGATGTGTTGGCCGAGCTGGTGGCGCTGGCCGGGATCGAGGCTGACATCGCAACCGATGCCGACCGGCTGCGTCCCTCCGACATTCCCGTCGCCCGCGGCGACGCATCGGCGGCCCGCCAATTGCTTGGCTGGCACCCGCAAATCCCGTGGGGCCAGACGCTGGAGGATATTTTGCTGGATTGGCGCGCCAGGGTGCGTATCGAGGAGCACGATATCGCTTGAGCGCGCGCCGGCCTGGCACGGGGCTGCTGGTCGCAACGCAGGGGCAGGCCCATTGATCCGTCTTGCCGAACGCGGATTCGCCAGGCTGCTCGCCTGGCCGATCCTCCGCCTCTCCTTGGGGCGCTGGCCCGACCGTGCCGAGCGCTACCGCTTTATGCGCGGCTTTTGCGATCGGCCGGCGACCATGCCGGCCCTGCTGCGCGGCCTGGGCAGCATACCGACCATCCGCAATCACTTCATGGACGCGCTGGTCCCCGCAGCACCCTCCATGCCGCCTCTGCTCTTCGTCCATGTGGAAAAAACCGCCGGCTCTTCGGTGGTGGATTACCTGCGCACGCAATTCGCCCCGGAAGACATCGACCCCGATCCGCTGCACGGCGCGCCGGGCCACCTCTACACGCCGCTGCCGGCCGACAAGAGCCGCTACGCCTTCATCTGGGGCCATCAGGATCTGCCCGGGCTGCTGCGCTGCCAGCCGCCCTCCCGGATCGTGCTGATGTTTTTTCGCGACCCGCAACGCCGCATCCTCTCGCTCTATGACTACTGGCGGGCGGTGCGGCCGGAGGAGATCGAACATAACGAACCCCATATCGGCATGGCAGCCGCCCGCACCCGCAGCCTGCTCGGGTTTCTGGACAGCCCGGAACCGGAAGTGCGTGACTTTATCGACAACGTCTATGCACGCCGCCTGGCCGGCATCTACCTCTCCCACGCCACGCCCGGGACGCCGGCGATAGGCAACGCAGCGCTGGAGACCGCGGCCTTGGCCGCGCTGGACCACATCACCTGCTTCGGCATCGCCGAGGAAATGGGGACAAGCCTGCAGGTTCTGGCCGCCCGCACCGGCGCCACCCTGCCGGCGATCGTGCCGCATGAAAATGCACTGCGAGGCTTGCAACTCGATGTCGCCGACGCATTTCAAGGCGTGCGCCGGGCGCGGCCCACCGCGCAAGAACGCGCGATGCTCGACCGCCTTACAGTGATCGACCGACGTATCTACGCGATAGCGCGGCAAAGGCTGAACGAACAGAAACTGGCCATACCTGCGCGCTGCGCGGATCCACGTTTGTTCGATCCGCGCCTGCACTGCCAAGGAGAAAAGTGATGACAACCACAGCAGACGAGTCCGGCACCTTTCTGGTTGGAGGCGAGATCGAAATCAATCGCCTGGGCTTCGGCGCCATGCGCATCACCGGCCCCGGCATCTGGGGCGAGCCGGCGGACCGGGCGGAAGCCTTGCGCACGCTGAAGCGCCTGCCGGCGCTGGGGGTGAATTTTATCGACACCGCCGATTCGTACGGGCCGGATGTCTCGGAACACCTGATCCACGAGGCCCTCTACCCTTATGATGGCCTGTTGGTCGCCACCAAGGCCGGGCTGATGCGCAGCGGGCCTAATATCTGGACGCCGAATGGCAAGCCCGGCTATCTGCATCAGCATGCGCATGACAGCGCCAGGCACCTTGGCGTAAAGCAGATCGCCCTCTGGCAACTGCACCGGATCGATCCGCAAACCCCGCGCGACGACCAGTTCAAGGCGATACGCGGCCTGATCGACGAGGGTATCGTCAGGCATGTCGGCCTAAGTGAAGTGAATATCGAGGAGATCGAGGCGGCAGCAAAATACTTCCCGGTCGCCACGGTGCAGAACCGCTATAATCTGGTGGACCGCACCCATGAGGCGGTGCTGGATTACTGCGCGAAAGCCAATATCGGCTTCATTCCGTGGTTTCCTCTGGCCGCGGGCAATCTGGCAAAACCCGGCACAGTGCTGGACGAGATCGCACGCAAGCGCGGCGCCAGCCCAAGCCAGATCGCCCTTGCCTGGGTTCTGCAACGCAGCCCGGTGATGCTCCCAATCCCCGGCACCTCCAGCGTCGCCCATCTGGAGGAAAATGTCGCCGCGGCAAAGATCAAGCTCAGCGAAGCGGAGTTCGCAGCGCTGGATCGGGCTGGTAAGGAGAGCAGCCAGTAGCGAGTGGGGTGCCTTTGAGCAATCCGCCACCGGGTAGAGCATGATCGTGCGGCAAAACCCGTTATGATTTGGCAAACCTATCCGATCGGATATGTGCAGATTAAGATGAGAAGCCAGGCAAGATTCGTATCGTGAGCCAGAGGTCGGCTTTAAGGCATCGTCGGCACATAAGTGCGTCGGCACGCCGACAAAGATGCCGCTTCAAACAAAGGCTTAGGGCCCGTTCGACCCCGTGACCAGATTCGGTTAATGTCGAACGGGCCCTAAGTAATCGGGTGTGACGAGGAGGATCGTGGTAGCTGGTGGCCAAGTCACGAAGCACGACCCGCAAAACCGGCAAGACGCGCCAGCAATACGCCGCCTTGCCCATCCGCTTCGATGCGCGTGGCGAAATGGAAGTGCTTTTGCTCACCTCTCGCGGCACCCATCGCTGGGTGATTCCCAAAGGCTGGCCGATGCCGAAGATAACGCCTGCCGCCGCCGCCGCCCGGGAAGCTTACGAGGAGGCCGGCCTGGAAGGCATCATCCAGCCCGCCACGCCGATCGGCCTGTATCACTATGCGAAAGCCCTGGCGCATCGCGCGCTGAATATCGAAGTGAGTGTGTTCGTGCTGCGCGTCAGCCGGCAACTGGATCATTGGCCGGAGCAGGCCGAACGCGAAACCGCCTGGTTTACGCCAGACCATGCGGCCGAACTGGTCGCCGAACCGGAACTGGCCGCCATTTTGCGCAGCGTAAAGCTTCTTGCCAACCAGGCAGCCTGACTCGCGCATTCGGAGCGCTTGTTCAGGCGGTGCAGGAAGCAGGGACCATGACCGCAATACCCACCCCAACGCTTGACTACATATTGGCTTTGGTCCGTGAGCGATCGCTGCATTGAGAGCATTATCCGCCTGACCGGACTTGCCGGCGGGAGGCTGGTGCGGAGAGGCTAAAAAATGGGCTCCAAAAACACCGGGTGCAGCCCGTGGGATGGAAAAGCGGCGCTTACAAACGACTGGTGTATTCTTACCCATCCGGCCAGCCGCATGATGCGGGCCTATCCACAGTGCTGGCGTCGGCGTTCATAAGAACCTGCTGGAAAGGCTTGCTGCGGCGAGCTATCTTGCCCTGCATGGACATCGATGAACCGCGACCCCAGACCATCGACGAGATGCAGACATCGCTCGATCGTGCCGCAGCCGATGTGGCCGCCGGGCGAGTCGTGCCTGCCCACGAGGTTCATGCGCGATTGCGGCGCGCAGTTATCGCCGCAACGCCCGAGCATCACGGGACGCATAGCGGCCATTGATCGACTATGCGCAAGAAGCCCTCGATCAGATAGACGCTCTTACCGCCCATTATGTCGGCCTCAACCGTCCCGAGGCCGTGACTCGGCTCGATGGCGCATTGCGGGCTGCCGAGAAGCGAATTGAGCGCGCGCCTTGGGCTGGCCTGGCAGCCCCGCGACCCTATCCGACACTTATTCGACCCGGTGTCGCATGGATTCTGTCATGGCGGTATTGGATTGCCTACCAGACCAGCCCCGCGCTTGTGATCGTTGCCGTGTTCTACGATCAGGCGAATATTCCAAGACGCTTTTAACCACGCGAAGTGGTGACACTTGCCAATTGCAACGCCTATATTCGGCTTGCGGTCCACCCAGCCAACTATTTGACCGCCCGCGCAATATCCGGCGGCAAAGCCTCGCGCGCCAGCATCGTAATCGCCGCATCTAAACCCAGACTCTCCTGGCCATCGCTGCCAAGTCTGCGGAGCGCCACACTGCGCTGCTCCGCCTCGCGGCGGCCGACGACCGCCAGAACCGGCACATGTGCCAGGCTATGTTCCCTGACCTTGGCGTTGATTTTTTCGTTGCGCGTATCCGCCCGCGCCGCCAGACCCGCCGACCGCAACGCTGCCGCCACCTCCTCCGCATAGTCACCGGCATCCGATACGATCGAGGCCACAACCACCTGCTCGGGCGCCAGCCAGAGCGGAAAACGCCCGGCATATTGTTCGATCAGAATGCCCAGGAAACGTTCGAAACTGCCGAGGATCGCGCGATGCAGCATCACCGGCCGATGCCGCCCGCTATCCTCGCCGACATATTCGGCATCCAGCCGGTCCGGCAGCACATAATCCACCTGCAGCGTCCCGCATTGCCAATCACGCCCGATCGCATCGCGCAAAACGAATTCCAGCTTCGGGCCGTAGAACGCACCCTCGCCGGGATTATACTCGTATTCCACGCCCGCCAAACGGCAGGCCTCGCGCAACGCTTCTTCCGCGCGGTCCCACGTCCAATCCTCGCCCGCTCTTGTATCGGGGCGGTCGGCGAATTTGATCCGGAACGTGGGAAACCCGAAATCCTCATAGACCGAGCGCAGCAGATCGACAAAGCGCGCGGTCTCCGCGGGCACCTGGTCTTCGGTGCAGAAAATATGCGCGTCATCCTGGGTGAAGGCCCGCACACGCATAATCCCATGCAAGGCGCCCGATGGTTCATAACGGTGGCAGGATCCGAACTCCGCCATCCGCAGCGGCAGCTCCCGGTAACTGCGCAGGCCATGCCTAAAAATTTGCACATGGCACGGGCAGTTCATCGGCTTCAGCGCCAGCGTCTTTTCCTCATCCTCGACGGTGGCGATGAACATATGCTCGCGGTATTTCTCCCAATGCCCGGATCGTTCCCATAGCGACCGATCGACGAGCTGCGGGGTTTTCACTTCCTGGTAGCCCGCACCCTCCTGCCGCCGGCGCATATAGGCTTCCACCGTGCGATATAGCTTCCAGCCCTTTGGGTGCCAGAAAATACTGCCGACAGCCTCTTCCTGCTGATGGAACAGATCCATCTCGCGGCCGATGCGGCGGTGGTCGCGCCGTTCGGCTTCCGCCAGCTGATGCAGATGCGCATCCAGCTCCTTCTGATCGCGCCAGGCGGTTCCGTAAATGCGCGTCAGCATCGCGTTGCGATGATCGCCGCGCCAATAGGCACCGGCCACCTTCATCAGCTTGAACGCATTGCCCACATCGCCGGTGCCGCGCATATGCGGGCCGCGGCACAGATCGAGCCATTCGCCCTGCCGGTAGATGGTGATCGTTTCACTCTCGGGCAGATCGCGGATCAGCTCGGCCTTGTAGGCCTCGCCACGCGCGGTGAAAAACGCAATGGCGTCCGCGCGCGGCCATTCCTCGCGCACGAAGCCGGAATTGCGCGCCACAATCTCGCGCATCTTCGCCTCGATAGCGGGGAAATCCTCCGGCCTGAACGGCTCGTTGCGGGCAAAATCATAATAGAACCCGGTCTCGATCGACGGCCCGATCGTTACCTGGGTGCCAGGATACAACGCCTGCACCGCCTCAGCGAGTACATGCGCCGCGTCGTGCCGGATCATCTCCAGCGCTTCCGGATCGCGCCTGGTGATGAACACCACCTCCGCGTCCGATGTCAGCGCGCGCGACAGGTCCATCGGCCGGCCATCCACCTTCATCGCCAAAGCAGCGCGGGCGAGCCCAGGCCCGATGGCGGCGGCGATCTCGGTGCCCGTCACCGCGCCCTCGAAGCGGCGCACCGAGCCGTCGGGCAGCGTAATGGCAGGCATCGAACAAACTCCGCGAATTTCGGGATCAGTTCTATGGCCTCAGGGCAGCACCGCCGCAACCCTTTCAACCGTCAGATCATCCAGCCGGTTTTCGCGCAGCAGCGTGGTGTTGCCCACCGGGCGCGCCTGGATCGGGTCGCTGTAGCGGGAGAACAGGGCAATCGTCCGGCACCCCATCATCGCCGCCAGATGCAGCGGGCCGGTATCGCCGCCAATGGCCAGACTGGCACGGTTCGATAACCCTGCGAGATCGAGGATGGAGGTCTTGCCGGTCATGTCCAGGGCAGCAGGGCATCCGGCCAGGATCGCCGCCGCGTCACCCGCTTCCGCCGCGGTGCCGATCACGACCGGCCGCAAGCCACGCGCGGCCAGCAGGCCGGCGAGCGCCACGAAACGCGCCAAAGGCCAATGTTTAGCGCCGCCATGCGTCATCGAGGTGCCGGGAATCAGCAGCGCATAACGCCCCGCCAGCACCGGCCCTCGCCCGGCCAGCCAGGAGAGATCGACCGGCGCGGGCACCACGCCGGAAGCCGCTAATTGCCCCCGCTGCCGATCGACCGTGTGGCGAAAATCCCGCCGCGGATCGGGATCGGGATGGGAGCATCCGGCGGCGATACCCGACCAGTCCGGACGGCCCGCCACCCAGAAATAGCGCGACGATCGCCGGGATGTTTGCAGATCATAGATGAAATCATAGCCGCCCAATTGCCGCCGCAGCCGCAGCAATCCGGGCAGGTTGTACCAGGCTGGGCGGCTATCGACCTCGATGGCATCGAACCACGGGCTCGCTTTGGCCAGTTCCACGAAAGGCGCGGTGGTCAGCAACACCACATGGTCGGCCGAATGATGGGCACGCAAGGCAGCAAACGCCGGAAAGGAGAGAACAAAATCCCCCAGCGCGCCGAGCCGCAGAACCAGAATGCGCCTCATCCGCGTGCGGCCAGAACCTCGCCATAGACCGCCAAGGTGGCTTGCTGCATGGCGTGGGTGGTGTAGCCGGCGAGCACGGCTTCGCGGGCGCGCCAACCGAGCCAGGCGCGGGCTTCATCTGGCAGGTCCAGGGCGCGGCCGATCGCGGCGGATAACGCCGCCACGTCTTTCGGCGGTGCCAAGAACCCGGTTTCCTCATCGGTCACGGTTTCCGCCGCGCCGCCATGGTTGAAGGCCACCACCGGGCGGCCCATCGCCTGCGCCTCGATCACGCTGCGGCCGAACGGCTCCGGCTTCAGGCTGGCGCTGACCACCACATCGGCCAGCAGCAAGGCAGCCGGCATGTCGTCGCAATGCCCTGCCAGCCTTAGCCGGGGCAGCATGCCACGCCACTCCGCCCGGTCGGTCAGATGGCGCCCGAACGCCGCCCGCCCCTGATCGCTACCGACCAGCAGGCAATAGACATCGTCGCGCCCCAGCAGCGCCACTGCATCCAGCACCGCCTCCGCACCTTTCCACCGCGTCAGCCGCGCCGGCAGCATCACCACCCGCGCTGCCGGCGGCAGCCGCCAGGCCTGTGCCAGCCGATGCACCCTATCGCCGGTAACGGCGCCAGGATCGAAAAAATCCGCATCGACGCCGCGCGGGATCACCCGCAACCGCAGGTCATCCACGGCGTAGGCGCGCCGCACCCGATCAGCGACATAATGGCTGATCGCAATCACCTTTTCGCCCCGCGCCATCACACTGTTATACGTGCGCTTGCCCAGGAAATCCTCGCCATACACGCCGTGCCAGGTGGTGATGAAGGGCACGCCGCGCCGGCGTGAAGCCATCCAGGCCGACCAGGCCGGCGCCCGCGACCGGGCATGGACCAGGCGCACGCCTTCCGTGCGGATCAACCCCGCCAGGCGGCCCGCATTCAGCCAGATATTCAGCGGGTCCTTGGTCATCAGCGCCATGCCGATATGCCGGCCACCGGCGCGCTCCACCTGCGCCACCATTCGTCCGCCGGCGCTGGCAACAAGCGCGGTTCCCCCCGCCGCCACAATCGCCTGCACCATCTCCACAGTGCCCCGTTCCACCCCCCCGGTATCGAGCGCCGGCAACACTTGCAGAATGGTCGTGGATCGGTCGAGCCTCATGCGCTGCTTCTTAACGGAAGCGTCCGGTTAATGAAGCCGCCTCCCGGTAATTGTCATTGCCAACAAAATACCGCTGGTTATAGGCGCAGAAAAACGTAGAAATAGCCGAACAACGATCGCTACCAGTGTTTACCGTGATGAACAAACGATGCTAGACAATCCGGCATTGCGATTTTTTGGTGCGGCCGTGCCAAATTATGGGCTGGGCGGCGGGCTTTTGGGGTAGATTAAAATGTTAACGGCGGCGAGCTTGGCATACCCGGTTCTGGGGTTCCTTGTCGGTTTGGTGGTGGGCCTGACCGGCGTTGGTGGCGGATCGCTGATGACGCCGCTGCTGGTTCTCCTGTTTCACATCCATCCCACTCAAGCGGTCGGCACCGATCTGCTCTACGCCGCGGCCACCAAGACCGTCGGCACCTTGGTGCATAACGCCAGCAGCACTGTGGATTGGCGTATCGTACGGCGGCTGGCCTATGGCTCGGTGCCGGCCACGGCGCTTACCCTGCTGACTCTATATTATTTTGGCCCTGAGAGCCCGCGCGTGGTGCGGGTGATCACCTTCAGCCTGGGCATTGCCCTGCTGCTGACGGCGATCTCCATCCTGTTCCGCGGCTGGATTCTGGATGGCATTACCCGCCGCTTCGGCAGCCCATCCGATCGGAATGCGATGCTTCTGACGATTGTCAGCGGCCTCGTGCTCGGTGTTCTGGTGTCGATCTCGTCGGTCGGCGCGGGGGCGCTTGGCGTGACGGTGCTGATCCTGCTCTATCCTCGGGTGTCGCTCGCCACCATCGTTGGCTCCGATATCGCGCATGCCGTGCCGCTGACGCTTTTGGCCGGCCTCGGTCATTGGCAGATGGGCGATGTCGATGGTCATCTGCTTGGCCAACTCCTGCTCGGGTCGATCCCTGGCATTCTGCTCGGCAGCTATCTTGCGCCGCGCCTGCCGGAAAACGGCTTGCGCCCCGTACTGGCCACGGTGCTGCTGCTGGTCGGCGGTAAACTCGTCTTCTGAGAGCGAGCTAGAGCATGATCCGGCACTATGCGGTCAGCTGCCGGATGAACATGCTCGCCAAAACAAAGAACTAGAGCGGGATGCGGCACTCGACAACGATCCGATCCGATCGCATCCCGCTCTATCCGAAACACGTCTTCATCCATACTCTTATCGGTATGGACGTCTCCGCCGCCGATCTGATCGCCGCCCGCCCGTCGCTCTCCGCCGATACCCATGACGGGCTGTTATTCGAAGGCGTCTCCCTGGCGGCGGTGGCCGCGGCCAATGGCACGCCCTGCTGGGTCTATGGCGCCGGCACCATCCGCCGCCGCTTCCGCCGCCTGCGCGCCGCCATGCCGAAAACGGCGATTCATTACGCAATGAAGGCCAATGACCATTTGGCCATTCTCGCTCTGCTCGCCGCCGAAGGTGCCGGCGCCGACGTGGTCAGCGGCGGCGAGTTTTTGCGCGCGCGCGCCGCCGGGATACAGGCAGAACGCATCGTGTTTTCCGGTGTGGGCAAGACCCCGGCGGAACTGGCCATGGCGATCGATCACCGCATTGGCCAAATCAACGTGGAAAGCGCCGAGGAGCTTTACGAGCTCTCAGCGATCGCATCGGCCAGGGGTGGAGAGGCGCGGGTGGCTCTGCGGGTGAACCCCGATGTGGATGCCGGCACCCATGACAAGATCTCCACCGGCCGCGCCGGCGACAAATTCGGCATTCCGGCGGCCGATATCGAAGCCCTCTATGCCGAGGGGGCGGGCCTGCCTGGCATCAGAATGCGTGGGCTCGCCGTGCATATCGGCAGCCAGATCGGTCGCATGGCGCCGTTCGCCACCGCCTACGCCAAAATAGCGGCGCTGGTTCGGGCGCTGCGCGCAAACGGCCTGGCGGTGGAGAGCGTCGATTGCGGCGGCGGCCTGGGAATCCCCTATTGCGATGAGCCGGCCGGTCTGCCCGAAGCCTGGGCTGGCGCCATGACCACTGCTTTCGCTGGGCTCGACCTGCATCTGGCGATCGAGCCGGGGCGCTGGCTGGTGGGGCCTGCAGGCATTTTGCTTGCCTCGGTGGTTCGCACCAGAACAGCCGGCATGCCGCGCCCGATGGTGGTGCTGGACGCGGCAATGAATGATCTGGCACGCCCGGCAATGTATGGCGCCTGGCACGGCATCCTGCCGGTATCGGCCCAGCTTCTCGCCGCCGCCGCGGCGGAGACCGATATTGTCGGCCCGGTCTGTGAATCCGCGGATATTTTCGCCCGCTCCCGCCTGCTTGCACCGCTGGCGCCAAAGGCTTTGGTGGCGATCCTGGATGCCGGCGCTTATGGTTCGGTGATGAGCTCCACCTATAATGCGCGCCCGCTCGCGGCCCAGGTGCTGGTCGATGCAAGCCTGCCGGATGCGGGCTTCGTGGTGATTCGCGCCAGGCAAGCCACGGATGCGCTTTGGGACACCGACATCATGCCAGCGCGGTCAGCCTTATGAGCAAAGCGGACAAGACCCTGGTGGCACCCTGGCATCTGCGCGCCGCCCTGCTGGTGCTCTGGGCCGAGCGTCTCTGCGTGGCGCTTTGGCCCGCACTCTCGGTGGCAATGCTGATCGTGGCGGCCGCTCTGATGGGCCTGCCGGCCCTGCTGCCCGCGTGGCTACACGCCGCTTTGCTGCTGGTGGCGGTGGCAGCCATCGTGTTTCTCGCCCGGCGCGGCTGGAGGCCCACCGCCAGACCCGCGCTCCATGCTGCCGAACGCCGGCTGGAGCGTGATTCCGGCTTGCGTCACCGCCCCTTCGCGGTGTTGCGCGACCGCCCAGCGACCGGCGGCCCGGCCGAACTGGCGCTGTGGCAATTGCATCGCGATCGTGCCGCTGCCGCCATCACCCGCCTCCGCCTGAAAGGGCCAGACCCCGCTCTGGCCGCGCAAGACCCGTTTGCTTTGCGGGCCGCCGCCGGCCTGGTGCTGGTGGCAGGGCTGGTGGTTGCCGGGCCGCAGGCGGGCAGCAATCTGGCCAGGCTATTCGCGCCGGGGCTCTCCAATTGGCGCAATGCCGCTTCACCGATGGTTCAGGCCTGGATACAGCCGCCTTCCTATACCGGCCTGCCGCCGGTGTTCCTGCCCTCGGCGCGTAAGGACTCCAGCGTGATCACCGTGCCGGCCGGTTCGCGGCTGACCGTCAGCATCACCGGCCTCGCCGCCCGCCCCGATCTCTCATTCGACGGTACCACCCAGCACCTTGAGTCGCTGGGCAATGACAGTTTCCAGGCAAGCCTTGTGCTGACCAAGGATGGCCGGCTGCGTATCGGCACGTTCTTCTCCGATCTCGCCGCCTGGGATTTGGCGGTGTTGCCGAATGAAAAGCCGGTGGTGGCGTGGCAGGCGCTGCCTGGGCGGGCCGGCACGTCGGTCTCCACCAAGCTGCCATGGCAGGTGCAACAGCGCTGGGGCGTGGCCGCACTTCAGGCGGAGATGCGCCCCCAGGGCCACCCGGATCTGCCGAGCCTGACGGTTCCCTTGCCGCTTCCAGGCACGCCGAAACAGGCCAAGGGCGCGGCCAGCCCCGACCTGTCCAGCAACCCCTATTCCGGCCTCACCCTCACCGCCCGGCTGGTGGCACGCGATGTCTCCGGCCAGCAAGGCAGCAGCGACACGGTGGATTTCGTGCTGCCCGCGCGCGCCTTCCGTCATCCCTTGGCGCGGGCCATCGCCGATCTCCGGCGCCGCCTGGCGTTGCACCCGGACTCAGCTGAAGAGGCCGCGGCCGACCTTGCGGCACTCGCCCAGGCGCCGTTTTCCGCGCATGACCCATCGGGTCTGCCGGCCTCCGGCGTCACCCTCAACCTGGCCGCGGCGGCGGCGTTGCTGACCGGATCGCCAGCAAACATCGCCGAGGCGCAGGCGCGCCTATGGACCCTGGCCTTGGCGCTGGATGGCGCACTGCCCGATTCATCTGCCCGCGCCCTGACGGAAGCGCGGGAAAAGCTGCGCCAAGGCCTGGAGGAGCGGCAAAATGGCCGCCTCTCGCAGAAGGATCTCGACAAGCGGCTGGATGCGCTGCGCGAGGCACTCGACAAACGCCTTGCCGACATTGCCAGGCAGGCGATGCAGAAAGGTGCGATCGAGAAATTCGATCCGCGCAGCCAGCATCTCTCCTCCAACGCGATGGATCGGATGATCCGCAAGATGGAGCAGGCCGCGCGCGAGGGACGCATGGACGAGGCGCGGCAGCGCATGGCCGAGCTGGAAAAGATGCTGGACCAGCTGAAATCCGCCCATATCATGAGCAAGCAGGAGGCGCAGCAGCGGCAGGAACAAGCCAGGCGCGGCCGGCAGATGATGGGCGCGGTGCAGGATATTGTCCGTCGCGAAACCGGCTTGCTCGACCATAGCGAAGCGCGGACTCCGCCCGCCCTGCCCAACCTGCCGCCACAGTTCAGAACCTTCGAATTCCCCCAGGCAAACGGCACCGAGGAGCCGCAACAGGAGGAGCCAGACCCACCGATGGCCGGCTTGCCGCCGGAAGACAACGCTCCCGGCGAGCCGCCACGCGATCAAACCCCGCAGAGCCAGACGCCGGCTGAAACGCCGGGCCATTCGCCGCCGCCAGGCACGCGCGCCGAAGCCCAGGCCCAGGATTCCCGCATTCAGCGCGCCTTGCATCGCGCTTTGGATGCGATGTCCCAGGCCTTCGTCGAGTCAGGCGGCAAGAAGCCGCCCAATCTGGACGAGGCCGGCCGCGCGATGGATGAGGCTGCGCAGGCTCTCGCCCACCGCCAGGACCCAGTGGCGAGGGATGCGATCGGGCGGGCGATCGCTGCCCTGCAACAGGGCGGCCAGAACATGGCCCAGCAAATGAGTTCCCCCTCGGCCGGCCAGATGCAGCTCTCCCTGGAGCCAGGGTCGCAGGCCGGCGCCGGCGAAGGCCAGGAAGGCGAGGATGAGCCGGATGACGGCCAGGGCGGTCGCAAAAAGGATCCGTTCGGCCGCCAGGTCGATGGCAATGGCACCGCGGCGGATGACCCTAACCTGCGCGTGCCCGATGAGATGGAACAGGGGCGCAGCAGGGCGATTCAGGAAGAATTGCGCCGCCGTGGCGCGGATCGCGGGCGGCCGCAAGAGGAGCTCAACTATATCGGCAGGCTGTTGAAGCCGTTTTAGCTGATTTTGGCAGTGATATGATTTCTCCGGGCAGTCTCAACCATGTGGTTTTTGTCTGGTCCGACGGAGTTCACCCTTTTACCAAAATACGGACAAGTTTCTGAATAGTTTCTTTATTTCGTCAAACCCCCTCGTTATGCTGCCCTGAGGCAACCCGAATCGGTGCCGGGCGTCGACCGTTGGACATATGCTGAGTAAATTTATCAACCGATTCAGTCGGGCCACGCTGATCGCCTATGGCGGCTGGGGGCTGCTGACTTTCCTGCTGATCGGCGGGACGATGTTTTCGCTCAGCCAGGCTGAGCGGACCGAGACCCAGGCTGTTCTCGCCAGGGCGGAGTCGGGGGCGGCTGCCATCGAACAGACGATGCTGCGCGTGTTCGATGCCGTGCAAGCGATTCAAGGGCTTGCGGAGACCCGTCTGCTGCTGGTTCAGGATAGCAATTCGGCAGGCGTTCAGGCGATCGACCAGAATCTGCGCGATATAGTCGCCGCGCATGGGTTCGGCGTGCAGGATGTGAGTATCATCCGGCACGGCCAAGTCGATTGGACCAGCATCCCGTCCGGCCAGACCCCCACCCAGGACCCACCCCACGATAGGATCGACACACCCGGCCTGGACGCGCCGGTATATGATCCGGTCGCCGGGCGCTGGTCGGTGCAGACCAGGTGGCCGCTGCGCGATGCGAGCGGCGCCGTTGTTGGTCAACTCGTGGTCTGGCTCGATCCGATCGGGTTATCGGAGATGATGCGCCGCCAAACCTCCGGCGAGTCGGTGGTCAGCATGGTGCAGCGACGCAGCGACGGCGTGTTCCTGGCGCGCAGCCAGGCGCCCGCCGCGGCGATGCGCGAGCATCCCTCGGTCAACGACCCGGCCTTTGTCGCTGCCTTGCAGACCCATAGCGGCCATTTGCAGGATAGTGGCAGCGGCATCGACCGGCTGATCGGCTTTCGCGCGCCCCAGCAAGTGCCGATCGTGGTCAGCCAGGTATTCGATGCCGATGTCGAACTGGCCGATTTTTATCGCCTGCGGCAGATCGTGCTGCTGGTGGTTCTCGCTCTGGTTGCCGGCGCTTTCACCGCGACGCGGCTTATCCTGGCCAATTACCTGCTGCGGGAGCGGCTGAGCGAGCAGGCGATGCTCGACCCGCTGACCGGTCTGTGCAATCGCCGCTTCTTCACCGATATCATGGCTCGCCGTTTCGATTCCGCCCGGCGTGATGGGCTCTCCGCCGCCGTTCTGCTGATCGATCTGGACGGATTCAAGCAGGTGAACGACACGCGCGGCCACCCGGTGGGCGATGCCCTGCTGCGCCAGGTGGCCGACCGGCTGCGTGAATGTTGCGGGCCGGACGACGTGGTCATGCGGCTGGGCGGCGATGAATTCGCCGTGGTGCGGCTGTGCCGGCAGCAGCGGCGCGACGCCACATCACTGGCGCGTTACATCGTCGGTGAGCTGGCCAGGACAATTGAGGTAGATGGCTACCATCTGCGGATCAGCGCCAGCGTCGGTGTGGCGCTGTATCCGATTGGCGGCGAACATTTGCACGACATGCTGCGCAGCGCCGATATCGCGCTCTATTTCGTCAAGGCGGATGGCGGCGACGCCTATCGCATCTTCGACCCAGCGATGGAGGAGACGGTGCGGACGCGGCGCGCGCTGGAGGTCGATCTGCGTGAGGCGTTGGCGCGCGATCAGCTTGAAGTCTATTTTCAGCCTTTGGTGCAGCTGGAGCCACGGCGCGTAAGCGGGTTCGAGGCGTTGCTGCGCTGGCATCACCCCGTGCTCGGCATGGTGATGCCCAGCCGTTTCATCCCGATTGCCGAGGAAACCGGGCTGATCGCCTCGATCGGCGAATGGGTGCTGCGCCAGGCCTGCCTGGAGGCGGTGAACTGGCCGCCAAACACACGGATCGCGGTGAATCTGTCGCCGGTGCAGTTCGAGCGGTCAGACATCGTCGATATCGTCGCCTCCGCCTTGCGCGAGAGCCATCTGGAGCCGCGCCGGCTGGAGCTGGAAATCACCGAGGGCGTGGTGATGCGCGATGTAGGCGACGTGCTGGCGACGATGCGCCGGCTGCAGGCGCTCGGGGTGAGGCTGGCGCTGGATGATTTCGGCACCGGCTATTCGTCGCTCAGCTATCTGCGGTCGTTCCCGTTTGACAAGGTGAAGATCGATGCCAGCTTCCTGGCCGATCTGCACGGCGATGGCGGCACCATCATCCGCGCCGTGCTCGGCCTATGCGGCCATCTGCATCTGGATAGCCTGGTGGAAGGTGTGGAGACCGAGGAGCAGCTGAGCTGGCTGAGGATAGAAGGCTGCACCGAAGTGCAGGGCCACCTGTTCAGTCCGCCGCGCCCAGCCGGGGGGGTGCCAGAGGTGATTGCCAACGTGGCGGCCCGCATACCGGCGTCATTGATGAGAAGCTTTGCCGAGGAGCTATCCGCGTCGGAACTTCGCGCAGCGAGGCTTTAGCGCAGGCCGGCGCGGCCGGCAGTGACGGATTTCTTGGCCATGTCCACGCCCCAACGATGGGCGCTGCGCACCTTGAAATAGTTCCGGATGTCGTTTTGCAGATAATAGACATAGGCGGCAATCCACAGGCCAAGCGCAACCAGGCCGAATATCGCCGTGCGGTGGATGCCGGTCCAGATGATGAGATATGTCAGCACGCCAACCCGCCTCTCACATGATGGAGAGAGATGGGGCATGGCGGGCTATCAGGTCAAGCTTTTCGGCATAGTGATTCGTTGCAGCCACGCCGGAACCTTGATAGTCTTTTAACCGGCAAGCCGGGCCACCAGGGTTGAGCAGCGCCCTTACGGGACACTGCGACAACACATGATTGGTAGAGATCCCGGCACCACCCAGGGAGTGTCGACGGATGACAAGTGGCGTTGTGAAATGGTTCAATCCCACCAAAGGCTATGGCTTCATCGAGCCGGAAACCGGGGGCAAGGACGTTTTTGTTCATATCAGTGCGGTTCAGAAGGCGGGGCTTCGTAACCTCAATGAAGGTCAGAAGGTCGGCTTCGAAGTAGAACAGCAGCAGAACGGCAGAGCCGCGGCCGTGAATCTCTCACCCACCGAATAAGCCCGGCCCAGCCAAATCAGTTGCCAGTTGCCAGGGCCACCACTGGTCACTGACAACTGACAACTGCTAACTGACGTCATGACCAAGCTCGATGCCCATGCGGTGCGGACCGCCTATCGCCGGCAGGCCGCGTTCTACGATGCCGCGTTCGGCCGTGTGTCCCACACCGCACGCCTGCGCGCCATAGATGCGGTGAACGCGCTGCCGGGGGAGCATGTGCTGGAGGTGGGCGTGGGCACCGGCCTGGCTTTGCCGCATTACAGCCTTGAGAAGCGGGTCACCGGCATCGACCTCTCTGCCGACATGCTGGAACGGGCCAGGGCCCGCGTCGCCGCGGACCGGCTGGAACAGGTCGAAGCGCTGCTGGAACTGGATGCCGAAGCGACCGGCCTGCCAAGCGCCGCATTCGACATCGCGGCGGTGATGTTCGTGGCCTCGGTGGTGCCGCATCCGCGTCTGCTGCTCGCCGAATTGCGCCGCCTGGTCAGGCCGGGTGGTCATATCCTGTTCGTAAACCATTTCGTCGCGCGCGGCGGGCTGCGTCTGGCCATCGAGCGGGCAATGACGCCGCTTTCCCACGCCCTCGGCTGGCACCCGGATTTTGCCATGTCGGACTTGCTGGATGAAGATGATCTGGCGATGGCGCGGCTGGAACCGATGCCGCCCTTCGGGCTATTTACGCTGGTGCACCTGCCCTGCTGAGTTTCTGGTTCAGAGGCTTTCCGAGCCGATCGGATAGCGGGTGTTTCTCATATCGCGGCCACTGTTGCCATCGGTTCGAGCAGCGAACACGATGAGCGTATTGGTGTCTTGACGGTGGGAAGGGCGAGGTGTCAGGCCGTTTCGTAAGCGAGTAGCTCGGCGCTTGCCTCAACCACCGCGTCCCATATCCGCCCTGAGTCGTTCTTCACCAAGCTGTCCAGTTCATGGTCGGCCACATCGTCCAGTATGGCGCGCTTGTCCAGGTCAAGACGTACGCCCTCGGCGCTCTCCCTACCTTCGACGCGATACCGAAGCAGCGCAATGCGAGGCGATTCTTTCCACCATTCCGCGCGCACGAACTGAAGTCGGTCAAACGTCAATTGCTCGGCGTTGAGCGGGATACTGACCACACGAACCATCTCTCTTCCCGCCTTTTCAATAGATATCGTGTCGACCAACGAAACAGGCAGCTGGCAAGTTGCCCTGGACCAATATCTCCGCGTCTCGCAGAGCCCTAACGATCGTTGTCAGGTCACGAGTGAGCGCGGGTGCCGCGGACGGGGGTGTTCCGCCGGGTGGTACGGGCGCTGGCGCGAGTAACAGGTGTCCGAACCTACGCGGAGCAATGACGGCCAGCAAGTAGTTGGGATCGCCGGTGTGGTGGTATGTGTGGTGGCCTGCTGGATCCGTATTGTGGTCCGCAACATCACACACGGGGTCAATCAATGTGAGTGTCGACAGTAAATGTTTATCTATGTCTATTTCGTAAACATAGCCCGGCTTCGCCCTTGTCGGAGGCACTACACCAGACCACGCGTATGATTCCGCAATTCCATAAGACCTCGTGAGCGAAATGTAACAACTTAGGGTTGTGCCAGTCGAAATATGACGCAGTCTACTGTTGTAAGACGGCGCTGCGCCAGGAACACGAGGCGAGAGGCCGCTTATTCTGAGGTCTTGATTGCCCAGAAATGTCCCTGCTCCTACCCCCTTGTAAAATAAGGACATTCTTAGATATATCCACGCCTATTGAATCTTTTGCCCTACGCCTCTGTTTCGCGCAAGCATAACCGGCCGGATCAAATCGGCCGATCCGGCTCGGAGGCAGAGCGAGTTGGTGGTACGTCTCGCGACCATATCTCGCTTATAAGGCATCGTCGGAAAATAAGTGCGTCGGCACGCCGACAAAGATGCCGCTTCAAACAAAGGCTAAGGGCCCGTTCGACCCCGTGACCCGATTCGGTTAATGTCGAACGGGCCCTTAGTTCGGACATGATAACCATGGCCTTTCGTCCCGCCCGGGGCGCTTGGCGCAGTTTCATGCCGCACTGCACCTTGATCTGTGGCAGGCGCTCCGATATCCGATAGCACTCAGAACGGGGCAGGCGCGGGCCGCCCCGGAGCATGCGGGACCCACTCACAAGATGCCCGACAACAAGATAAGCTTTTTCGCCAGGTGCAGTGCCGCCATCGGTGCGGCATGCCTGGCTGCTTCCGCCGCTTTCTGGGCCTCGCCCGCAGCGGCGCAGGTGCCGACACCCTGGCAGATGGGCATGCAAGCGCCGCATAGCCCGGTAGAACATGGTATCCAGTCGCTCAACCTGCTGATCACCTGGATCATCGTGATCATCACCGTGTTCGTGGCCGGCCTGCTGGCCTATGTGGTATGGCGCTACAACGCCAAGCGCAACCCGATTGCCGGCAAGCTGAGCCACCATTCGCTGCTGGAAGTGGCATGGACGGCAATCCCGGTACTGATCCTGGTAGTCATCGCCATCCCCTCCTTCCGCCTGGTCTATTTCGAGGACCGGACACGCGATCCGGCGCTGACCATCAAGGTTACCGGCCATCAATGGTATTGGGAATACACCTACCCCGACTCCAAGGGCCTGCATTTCGACAGCTACATGGTGCATGACGAGGATCTGAAGGGCGAGCAGCTGAAGCTGCGGCATTTGGCGGTGGACAACCAGCTGGTCGTGCCGGCCGGCGAGAATATCCGTATCCTCACCACCAGCGCCGACGTGATTCACAGCTTCTTCATCCCTAGCCTTGGCGTGCAGCGTTACGCGATCCCTGGCCGGACGATCGAGACCTGGGTGAATGTCGATCAGCCCGGCGACTATTACGGTGAATGCAACCAGATCTGCGGCACCAATCACAGCCAGATGCCGATTTCCATTCACGCCGTCAGCCCGGAAGACTTCAAGACATGGCTCAGCAAGGCGGGCGCCAAATTCAATAATGCCAGCCTTGATGCACCCACCCGCCTCGCATCAGCATCGGAGCACTGAAAAATGTCGGCAACGACGCATGATGATACCCATCACGGCCATGATCATGGCCATAACCCAAGCTTCGCGCAGCGCTGGCTGTTCTCCACCAACCACAAGGATATCGGCACCCTCTATCTGATCTTCGCGGTCTGCGCCGGTCTGGTCGGCGGCGCCCTGTCGATCATCATGCGGCTGCAGCTGCTGCATCCCGGCAATACGGTGGTCACGTCAGGCCAGGAATGGAACACCATCGTCACCGCGCATGGCCTGATCATGATCTTTTTCACCGTCATGCCGGCGCTGATCGGCGGTTTTGGCAACTGGTTCATCCCGCTGATGATCGGCGCGCCAGACATGGCGTTTCCGCGCCTCAACAATATCAGCTTCTGGCTGCTGGTGCCGGCCTTTATCCTGATTATGTCCGGGCTGCTGCTGGGTGAAAGC
>Ga0116229_10002623_pt1 | contig 29182 bp, 26 predicted proteins | sample S1TSphgellanicum_3_FD_87313 | JGI IMG/M metagenome (GOLD analysis project Ga0116229, IMG submission 87313) | Host-associated microbial communities from peat moss isolated from Minnesota, USA - S1T2_Fc - Sphagnum magellanicum MG | ecosystem: Host-associated > Plants > Peat moss > Unclassified...
ATTATTGAGACTTACTCCTAATAAGCGCATGTATTATCAACGAGGTATAAGGGCTATGGAGCTTATTCTGTCTACATCCTAGCCTGATTGTCACCCCGTCAGCCCATTTATACTTGTAAGTTAAGAAAAATGGCTATTATGGAATCACATCTGATAAATTATTTTAATTTATCGATATAAAGTCAGTAACTTTCCAAAATCGACAAAATAGGATATCAGAAATTGCTGACTTCCAGCAGAAAATTTGAGACATAAATCAGATATTTGAGTCTATCATTTCCCCATTTCTTCACCATCTAATATAGCTAAAGTATCCAGAAATCTAGCTTATGGCTTAATTAAAAGTCCTACACCAACTAATGCAAAAGCACATGCAGCGGTTTTTTGCAAAAACTGCTGATTTAAATAGTTTTTGGTTTTATTTCCGATGAATACACCAATAGCAGTTACGCATATGAGTGCTAAAGTTGCAGCAGTAAAAATAGTTACAGGCGAATGATATTTTGCCGCTAAAGTCGCCGTGGCTAATTGAGTTAAATCTCCCCATTCAGCGATGAAAAGAGTGATCAATGTTGTAGTAGTAGATTTCATAAAACTAGCTACTTTGCGTTTGGAACTGAGATTAACATCTTCCGTACAGGATGCTTGTTTGCGCCACATCATAATGGCAAAAGCTAGAAATAACATACCTGCACATATATGGACTAATTTGCTATCTAAATGACTAATTATACTACCGAATGCCACTGCTAAAAGACTTTGAATGACAAAAGCACCAGATGCTCCTAAGAAAACAGCTAGGGGATGATGATAAGTAGCTAAAAGCAAAATTGTCACTGAGGTTTTATCAGGTAACTCAGCTAGGAAGATTAATGCAAATACCGATAAGAAAAGATTTAGATCCATGATACCTTTGTTCATCAAGCTGCTCAGGGTTAACAAAACACACATCTGAGCCAGCTTGGTTAGCAAACTGCTTCACCAAGCCCACATCAGAATGTGAACCACGGTGAAGGTCTCGCTTTCAAGCTGAAAAACTTGCCATTTGAACCAGGCGATTCCGCCGGTATGTTGATTCAAATATACTGGCTTTATATACCAGTAGCTACTCCCCCTCAGAGTAATATGCAAAATACCATATTTTAGATGATCAAAGCAATGGATTAATTATGAGCATAATGACGCGGTGTATAAACCCAGCCTTTACCGTGAGATTTTTCCATCTGTCGAGTTTTTGTAGAACCGATTAAAATAATAGTCCGCATATCAGCATCTGTTGATTCTAACTGCTCTAAAGTAATTACTCTCACCGTTTGTCCTTGACGACCTAAATTCTGTGCTATAATTACAGGTGTACTTGGATGGCGGTGTTCTAACAAAATATTTTTTGCTGTTGTTAATTGCCAAATCCGCTCTAAAGATACAGGATTATAAAAAGCAATGACAAAATCAGCCAGAGCAGCAGCTCGAATCCTCTGCTTGATCGCCGACCAAGGTTTTAAAATGTCCGATAGGGAGATTACACAAAAGTCATGTCCCAAGGGTGCGCCAATAACCGCTGCTGCGGCTTGCATAGCTGAAATACCCGGCGCAACTTGAATATCAATATTCTCCCATTCTGGTTTATGCTCACGGTCTAACACCTCAAACACAGCTGAAGCCATAGCGTAAATACCAGGATCTCCCGAAGAAACGACAGCGACATATTTCCCTTGAGCAGCTAAATCCAGTGCTAGTCTAGCTCTAGCGCCTTCTTCTCGATTGTCTGATTCATGTCGCTGTTTGTGATCTGCTAAAGAGCCAATTAAATTGAGATAAGTCTTATAACCAACTAAATCTGTAGCTGCGTTGAGGATATCTTTGACTTCTGGCGACATCCATTTTAATCCACCAGGACCAGTCCCGACGATCGCTAATTTTCCCCGTGATTGTCCAATGGTTTCTGGGTAAATTATTTTGGGTGCGATCGCCACGTTGAAGAAATCCCATGAGCATGGAAGTGTTTCACCATCTTTCCCAGTCGCTAAAAGAGCGATCGCCACATTCAAACTATAACCTTGGATCACAAACTCCGTCAATTGACTTTCTGGAAAAAACCGAGTAGGGACTCCTAGACTTTGGGCGATCGCGCTTAACTTACTTTCACCAGAAAGACCTAAAGGCGTGAAAATACCAGCTATAGACTTGGATGCTAAATTAGCTTCTGTGAGTTGTTGTTGAATTAAGCTGATAGTTTCTTCCACCGATTCAGGAATAGCAGTCAGAGCGATCGCTAGATTTGCGGGATGGTAAACTAAGCAATTCGCTGTAGGGGTAACTTGCTTTTCCGTAATCTGGATAGTTAAAGTCCCATTAGGATCAATTGGTAATTTACTCTCACTTAACCAAGCAGCTGTTCCCACCAACTTGACCGTCGCTCCAGCTAATAAATCGGAAATAAATTTTTTCGCGTTATCTGGATTAGCTAAATGATATCCAGTTGGGGGAGATAACAAAGCTGTGCGAAACCGCAAATCCCCCGCAGTGGTAATTGCTGCTGGTACATTTAACCCTTGCGCAATCAATCTGGCTAAGTCATTGACTCCATTGATTCCACCTAACAGCGGAACTACCGCACTTCCATCTTCGGCGATCGCGATGACTGGCGGTTCCAGTTGTTTGTCTGTGAGTAGGGGAGCGATCGTTCTGATCAAAATACCTGCTGCGCAAATACCAATCAACGGGGTTCCTTGAGCAAATAACTCCCGCACCATTTCGCTAAAATTCGCAAAGCTCAAATCTACATCTTGTGTGCGGTTGGTTAAACCATAAAGCTTTGATCCTGGTAAAACGCTAACGATCTTTCGCGCCATTACCACACTATTTTGATTTAAAACTATAACAGCAGGTGCTACCTTGAGAGTCATAAGCTTAGATAGAAGAAAAAATATATTTGAGAAATCCCACTACTGAGCATACTTCTGTTTTAACTGATTTTTAAGATATCCTTTATGTGTTGTAATTTTTGAAAAGACGATTCAATCTTAGAGCCTAATCAATTTTGGCGGGTTGCTTGATAATATTTTCAGTCCACTTGCTAATCTGTGCTGTTTATCATTTGAATCAACTATTACTTGATTTTTGCGTGAATAAAATGATTCCACTACCAGAGGTCGAAAATACCACTTTTCCGTAGAATTATCCCTTAATTTCCATTCACAGTCAATCACTAAATCCTGGGTTTTATCCCAGATTTCATCTGATAAATCAGCATTTTCTTCTTGTAATTCCATCTGGAAATCAACCCAATGAATATCAGGGAATCTTGTAGCGATCGCCTTTACCCTTCTTACTTCCCAAAACTCAGTCAACCTTTTAACTAATTTTCGTATTTCCAGAATAGAATCATCACCTTTTGGTTTAGCAGATTCAACTGAGCGTAAATCAGGTGAATCTGACCAAGCATAATTAACCCAATTTATTTTCTCAGTCTTGGAATTTAATAATGGATGTTTCTGTATTGATTCACTTAATGAAATCATCTTTCTCCCAATCAGCTATAATTTTACATCTTATAAGTTTGTAACAAGTAATCCCCATTAAAGTGAGTAAGATGAGTAGCATCTTCAGCTATCCAAACATCTGTTTCCCATGCAATTTCCGCTAGATATCCCACCATCGCCTTACGGCTGAGAAAAGCCGTTACCATTACCAGAGGAATTTTCACACCACCAAAGAGAATCTCTATTCTGAGGTTCCATAAGTGCGTAATAGCTCAAGTAAACTCTCCTCGATTTGATAAACAGTTTTAGGACTGTTTATTGGACGTTCTGGATCGTCAGGGTTAGCAACTATTAAAGCAGCATCTAGAAATTGATGAATTGACTGTCTTCGTACAGTTTCCCTAGTATTAGGTTTATAAATTTTACCATAATGTTGTGCCATAAATTCCATTATTGGTGTCACTCCTATCAAAGGAGATGTAGCTCCTTTCCAGGATTCATTTGGCTTTAAATTAAGCAAGGCTAAAAGAGTTAATGCTGAACGTTCATTTTGTTGTGCGCGAGGAACTCCTAGTTGAGTTAATATTTGCAGTGCTTCATTAATACGGGATTTAATACTTATAGTAATGTTCTCAGGTTCATTTGTCATTTTTAGTAACTCTTCTTCCACAATTCGATCAATTTCCTCCTGGTTAGGAAAACTATTTCCCACTCTTTCCCCTAAAGATAAAAGTTGCTTATTTGTAGGATAATTCAGCTTTCTTAAATCAGTTGCATTAACTTGGGTGTGTCCATTAAACAGTCGAAAAAACGCATCTACAACGCTAGAATTAAGATAAACAGCAAGACCTCTAGCTAAAGTAAGATTTATTCCTCTTCCATCCCGATGAAAGTAATTTAAATGATTTTCAAAGCCTATCCACTTACAGTTAATTTTGTTAGCGTCATACACAACAGCAACTACTCGCCGCTTTTCCTCTTTAGAAGAAAAACGCTTGGTCAAAACATAATTCTCATTTGGTACTAAAAGAGTAGCTGTTTGTTCTTGATGTACCAAAGCTTGATGTTTTTTAGTGATTTTGGGATAATCAATATATCCTGCTGAAAAATTTACTGGATAAATCAAGGGAACACAATTTTCATTAAGGGAAAGACGTAAATGTTCCTTAGCTCGAAAATCAACAACTCGCCCCGTGGAGACTGTTAATCCCAAATCCTTCAATGTACAGCTAAAATTAGCCATTTCTTGAACAACCTGTTGGCTCAGATTATCAGGAATTATATGGATAAATTGCTGCGTATCATTAGGGTGAACTATTTCAGAATAAGGTAAAGAATTTAATGTAAAAAAATCATCTTCAGCGCTAAAGCTAGTGGTAATAGTTACATTATCGAATTTTTGCTTTTGTTTTACTGCATGAATTATCACTGTTTCCTGTAAAACTTCATCATCGCTAAAAGCTTCCTGTCTAGACTCAAAAAGATGAATCTGGCGTAAAGCCATTATGCTTAAAAAGATCTGACGAAAATCCTTAAAATAAGGACCATTACAGAAACTGCGGGGCGAAATTGCTAAAAACTCTCCTCCTGGTTTAAGTAGTTGGGCTGTTACAGCCATAAATCCGGGATATAAATTGCTGGTTTCTAGTCCCAAAGAACGTAACAAAGAACGCATTTGGGAATGAGCGTTAATTTTTAAATATGGTGGATTAAGAATAGCATGTGTAAATCTAGAATTGTCTTGATGATCAAACAAACTAGGTTGTAGCAGTCTCACAGCATCTTGAATAAAATCCAATTCACGGATTTCATAACCCATTTTGATACCAGATAGGCGACATTCTTCAGTACATAACTCTAACGTCTTGTGTAAATATTTAATCAGAAAAGGATCAACTTCATAGGCGACAATACTTAACTCATCTAAATTCACTAAGTGCTTTTTTTGACGACAGAGATTAGCTACAAATGCTGCAGTCAGTGAGCCAGAACCCGCTCCAGCATCCAACAAGGATATTTGAGATACGTCAATCTGATCAAACATTCCCGCCATTAATTCTGCTACATTTGTAGGAGTGAAAACTTGACCCAGTATTCCCTTGCGACTTTCTTCTTGTTTTTGGCTAGCAATAATTCTGAGCAAGTCTACTTCCACAAGTAAGTTTCTTATAGAGTATTCTGTTAAACTACTTACCGATGGAAATTGGTGATGATTCTGGATAAACTCTCTACTAGTTGATTTGACCATGATATGATTTTATGAGAAAAAGCAATTGAGATAAGATTTTATCTTTTATAATATTCCTAGTAATTTTCTCCCTTTGGGTAGAGGCGTAGGTAAATTAGAGATTTATAAACACTAGCGCTATCTTAACTAATTGTCAAAATGTCTTTTATCTGCTCAAACCGACTGACAAGGGGAAATTTTCGGGACGGGAGGGATAACCATCACGTAACTGTCGTAAGATGGAAATTAGTGCTTCGTCTTGTAGTGAATCAATTTCATCTATAAATATTACTAAAGGTCTTGACAAAACCTTTAACCGCTCTAAGTTTGGTAGCCGACTAGTGGGCGACAGCATGTAATGTTTGTTGGCTTTACATGGACCCGCGACGTTAAACCATCGAGACATACAAAATTTATGTCATAAAGTACATATATTTTTATTCTAGCCTGCTTGGCGATCGCCTCGGGCGCTCCGCACCATCGCACTTCAGGATAAATCAGGATTTTTGAGCCAGCAGTCAGAGAAATTCCATGACTAAACAATGGATTCCCATGAGGTTAGCAAAACCATAATATGATAGAAAAACTTCTCTGGAGATCAATCCGATCCAACTCTATTACCAGATTAAATCCAATGACTAATCCAGATACCAATTCCCAAACTGTCAGTGCTGCTGTTGCTAAACTTTACGATACATACCCATTTCCTCCAGAACCTTTCTTAGATGAACCACCTCCGGGTTATAACTGGCGTTGGAATTGGTTAACTGCTCACAGTTTTTGCACTGGAAGAAAACCCCAAAAGCAAGATGTCCGCATTTTAGATGCTGGTTGCGGTTCTGGCGTGGGAACGGAATATTTGGTACACCTGAATCCTCAAGCACATGTGGTAGGAATTGATTTAAGTGCTGGTACTTTGGCTGTAGCGAGGGAACGCTGTCGCAGGTCTGGAGCTAATCGAGTTGAATTTCATCAATTAAGTTTATATGATGTCGCACAGCTACCAGGAGAATTCGATTTAATTAATTGTGTGGGCGTTTTGCACCATTTACCTGACCCAATTCGTGGTATCCAGGCTTTAGCCCAAAAGTTATCCCCAGGTGGTTTACTACATGTCTTTGTCTATGGGGAGTTAGGTCGTTGGGAAATTCAATTGATCCAAAAAGCGATCGCCCTGCTCCAAGGAGAAAACCGCGGCGATTATCGAGATGGGGTAAACGTAGGAAGAGAGATATTTGCTAATTTACCTCCAGAAAATCGTCTAGTTAAGCGGGAAAAAGAACGCTGGTCTTTAGAGAATCATCGAGATGAGTGTTTCGCAGATATGTATGTTCACCCTCAGGAAGTTGACTATAATATAGATACGCTGTTTGAATTAATCGATGCTTCAGGATTAGAGTTTATTGGTTTCTCCAATCCTGGTTTTTGGCGATTAGAAAGACTTTTCGCGAAAGCTCCGGGATTAATGGAAAGAGCTGGACAACTGAGCGATCGCCAACGTTATCGGTTGATTGAATTATTAGATCCAGAGGTCAGCCATTACGAATTTTTCTTGGGGCGATCGCCAATCACGAAAACCGACTGGTCAGAAAACGAAGTGCTACTGGGAGCAATTCCAGAAATCAGCCCTTGTATACATGGGTTTCCCAGTCAAGTCATATTTAATGGCGATTACCAGATCACCAACTTGTCAGAAACAGAGTTGAAATTTATGCAAAGTTGCGATGGTAGCTTGACGGTAGCAGAAATTTTAACAATCACACAACTCGGATTAGACAATGTGCGATCGCTGTTAAGTCAACAGTTAATTTTACTAACACCGTAATCTTGGTAATTTGAGCAGTTAATCGTGGTTATTCATTTTGCGAATTATAAGCGATATTTCCAGATTATTTGCATAACTTGTATACTTAGAGGCAAGTTTGTAAAACCTGATTAGCCGTCAAATTGAATTGCGGGAATATTGGGGAAGCGATCGCCATATCCGCTATATAAACCTGCTCTTCATAATACCCTCTACCCATACTAAAATATGCACGCTCTGCTGTATCGGATCGATAATCCAGTACTCAGAAATACCCCTTGCTGCATACTCAGACCGCTTATAGCGATAATCACGGCTACTCTGATTTGGACTTACCACCTCAATCACCAATAACGGAGATGGCATTTCTGTCATTATTATAGAGCGTTTAGCGCCCTCCATCGCAACCGCTAATTCCTCAGAAAACACCATCAAATCGGGAATACGGACTCGCGAACCAGTAGTCACAATTTCCGTTTTCATCGACAGTCGATCAGTTGGAATACCTAATTGCATCAAGCAGGAAAGAACAAACATAGCAATTCGGCGATTGATCTCGCTCTCACTTGGCATCGGAAGCAATACTCCGTCTTCCAACTCATACATTGTGTCTGTACCATCATCATAATTAAGGAACTGCTCAAGAGTCATCCTTGTTCCTGAAGTGAAGCCAAAGGAGGTTTTATCAGACGTAATTGCCATAATTGTCTTACCTTCAAAGCCAAAAATCGTCCTGCTCTCTCAAGAAATCTTAGGGGGGGCTTAATCTATTATGGCAATTAAACACTATCCCGTCAGATAGATAATCGTCCCCAAGTTTTTTGCTTGTGTTTAAATCAAGATAGGCGATCATAAAAATTAGCATGATGTTTGCTCTGGTGTCACCTGAAAGAATCCAGTTACCTGTGGGGGCGGTTGTCCGACTACCTGCTAATTGGCAAGACTATCAAATTTTATCTCAACAGCGCAAAGATAGCTCAATTCCTCGGATTAAATATCGTTCTGGAGAAGTTTTGTTAATGTCTCCCCTACCTAAACATGGACGGGATGCTAGTTTAATTGCTGATGCGATTAAACTTCTTCTTGATTGGACTGGGCGCGAATACGATTCTTTTACACCAGTCACAATGGAATTAGCTGGACAGAGTGGTATTGAGCCGGACTATTGCTTTTATATTGACCATTGGAGGGAGATTTCCGGTAAGGAGCGAATTAATTGGACAATCGATCCGCCACCCGATTTAGTTCTGGAAATTGATGTAACCAGTTATTCCGATGTGAATGATTATCTCCCTTATCAAGTACCTGAAGTTTGGCTATTCCGGAAAAATCAGTTATTTATCTACCATCTGTCTGGAACAGAGTATCTTCATCAGCCGCAAAGTCGCTATTTTCCAGATATTAATCTGTCAGAGGTGATTTCGCATTGTTTACAAGTTGCTTATGAGCGCAATACTAGCGCGGCGATTCGAGACTTGAAACAGCTATTGGGAAATAGAATGTCATAGCTTAATACCCTGCTTCTGATATTTTTCTATCAATCTTTTCTGATACTCGTTTTCTGGTTGCTGAGTGGATACGGTTAATTGATCCACCTCCTCAAACCATTGGTTCCACCTATCTGTTAAATTTACTTCAGACTGGATATTTGCTACTTGTTGTTGAGCGATTAGAAAGCTAAGAAATTTATCGATTTTTTCTAAAAAAGGCTCAGGTAATTGTTTTAGCTTGTTAATGATAATTTCCCGATTAATCATTTGTCCTCTTTGCCCAATAATTTGGACTGGCTACAGTATTATAAGGATAACTCGTCAACAGAATTGGAGCAAATAATGGCTTCACATCAATTTAATGACAGTCCCCGAAAACCGGGAGATCAGCCCGTGCTACCGACAAAAACTACCAAGGTGTTTACTGAAATCGATATTGAGCATCTGGTCATCGAGGATGATACACCAGTGGACAATTTTCAATCGGAGCAACAGCAACGCTTATTAGTTGAACCTCTCTACAGTTCTGAAGTTATACCACAACCATTTCTCGCCGCAGCTAATGTGGGATTGTTCTACGAACCAAAAACTGACCCCATTGTTCCAGATATGCTTCTCAGTTTGGGGATTGAAAGACCAGATGATTTTTCCCAGAAAAAGAATCGTTGCTACATAGCAGAGAAAATGGGGAAATTGCCAGAAGTCTGTATTGAGATTGTCTCCAATCGGGAAGGAGATGAATTAACTTTGTCCAAAAAGTCCCAAAGGAAAGGGAAGCAAGTCGCCAAAAAGGATATTTATGCTGACATAGGTATCTCCTATTATGTAGTATTTGACCCTCTGCGACAGCTTCAAACTCAGAAAGATATGAATAAAGCGTTATTAAGAGTATGGAAATTAGCTGAAGGTAGATACACAGAATTAACAACATCGACCGGAATCAGAGAAATAGGAGAGTGGATTTGGTTAGAGGAAGTTAAATTGGGATTAAAGTTATGGTTAGGAAGCTTTGAAGAAAGACGTATCAGGTTATGGCTCAGATGGTGTGATGTGCATGGTGAGGTGATTCCCACTGGAGCCGAATCTAAACGAATAGAACGCCAGCAAGCGGAATTTGAACGCCAAAGGGCATTATTTGCTAATCAAAGAGCTGAACAGGCAAATCAGCAAGTTGAACAGGCAAATCAACAGGTTGAACAAGCAAATCAGCAGGTTGAACAAGCAAATCAGCAGGTTGAACAAGCACGTCAGCAGGTTGAAATGGCTGAACAAAGGGCTGAACAGGTACGTCAGAGGGCTGAAAGATTAGCAGAACAATTGAGATTGCTAGGAATTGAACCCGAAGAATTTACTTAAGCTCAATTCAATGGTGCTTTATTCAAGGTTATGCAAAAAGACGGGAAAAAACCTGCCTATTTACTTGAGTAAAGTACAATTTGGCAGGTTGATAAATCTATATCTAGAATGCTTATCGGAATCTTCCAGGCGACGAAGCAGGATCAAGCGTGTCAAGTTCACTTAATTTTTTGCTTGACAAATGTGACAACCTGAGTTAGTTGCTTCTTCAAGTTGTCTATTTCCGTCTGCATTTTGGCAATTTTTTCATTGAGCAATTGTATTTCCTCAGACAAGTCAGCTTGATTAGTAAGTAAGTCAGCTTGATTAGCAAGCTCATTACTTGAAGTTACTGGTGTTTCTACTGGTGTCGTTACTGGTGCTAATGCTGGTGTTGCTACTGGCACTAATGCTGGTGTTGCTCCATCTGGACGCAATTTAGCTTTAGTTATGGCTGATTTAATTGCGCTTACAAGTTGCTTTTGATCAAATGGCTTACCCAAAAACTCAAAGTACTCAAAAGGTTCTACAATCTTCTCAGTTACTTCTTCCTTGCGACCAGACATGATGACCAAGGGAATTTTCCTTAAATCCGCATGAGCCTGAATCTTTTGGAAAATTTCCCAGCCACTCATTTTGGGCAACAAAAAATCCAACATGATCAGACTGGGTTTTTCCCGAAGGATAAGTTCGTATCCTTCTTTACCGTCTTTTGCTTCCAAAACCTCAGAAGAATTGCTTGGAGGTAGCATTCCTCGTACTTTCACCCTGACAACTGTAGTGTCATCTATAACTAAAATTTTGTTACTTGCCACGACTGATTTCTCTACCAAAAAAATTAAATGTAAATTATTGATGTTTTGCCGATTGACCTTCAGAGTTATTCCACTATACCCACAACTTAAGTGATTAAGGGGAGAGTACATTCCTGTAAAAGTGACAATACAGCAAGTAGCTTGTGAAACTTATAGTATTGTTCTTGCTGATTTGTATCATAAGTGATTCTAGAAGATAAAAAACTCGATCTACTATATTCTCGCATCTTGCTGTAATAGCTATGGATTCTTTAGACAAAACCAGACTTAAATCAGAAATTACCACAATGCCTAGTTGGCTGCGCCGTTCTATCGGTAAAGTCAGCGATATCTCAGCCGTACAACGTATCATTAAGCAACGTCAAATTCATACAATATGTGAGGAAGGACGTTGTCCCAATCGCGGGGAATGCTATGCCAATCAAACGGCAACTTTTTTACTAATGGGTCCTACATGTACTCGCTCATGCGCATTTTGTCAAGTTGACAAGGGTCATCAGCCAATGCCTTTAAATCCAAAAGAACCAGAGAAAGTAGCAGAAGCAGTTAAGATATTGGGATTACGTTATGTCGTACTTACATCAGTAGCTCGTGATGACTTGCCAGATGGAGGAGCAAATCAATTTATACTTACTATGCAGGCTATCCACCAAGTGAATCCTGAGACTGAAATTGAAGTACTGACACCAGATTTTTGGGGTGGTATAGGCGTTGGCGCTGCGGGTCAACGTCAGAGAATAGCTAAAATTGTCAATGCTTATCCTGCCTGCTTTAATCATAACATTGAAACGGTACGCAGGCTAACTGGAGTAGTACGTCGAGGAGCTAAATATGACCGCTCCCTAGAAGTACTAGCAATAGTCAAGGAAATAGCTCCCCAGATACCGACAAAATCAGGCTTAATGCTGGGACATGGAGAGACAATGGCAGAAGTAATCGAGACAATGACAGACTTGCGGAATGTTAAATGCGATCGCATTACCATAGGTCAATACATGCGCCCAAGTCTGGAACATCTACCCGTACAAAAATACTGGACACCAGAGGAATTTGAGCAACTTGGCAAAATCGCCTCCAGCATGGGATTTAGCAAAGTTCGCTCAGGCCCATTAGTCAGGAGTTCCTATCACGCAGGGGAATGAGGCAAGGGTCTCACAAAAATATTTTTAACGAAAACGTGATTTTGGCGCATCTATTTGGTATTTCTGAAAAGAACCCGAAATTAGGAGCATGTTTATGACTAGTAAAACCAAGATTGCTGTACAGACTAAGCCCACTTATATTTTTCGTGCTAGTTGGGCTCTATTGCTACTAGCTATTAACTTCTTGGTAGCAGCATACTACTTTCATATCATCCAGTAACTGAAAAGTTAACTGGTATAGCGGTTAGCGGAGTGTATCCGGCTCCGCTTAAATCGTACTTTTAAATAACCCCTTGGGGCGGATCAGCAGTACCAAAATCATTAGTAATAGTGCTACGCCTTGCTTGTACTGCGAACCTAACCAAGGGGTGCTGATTTCCTGAACTATGCCAATCATTAAAGCAGCTGCGATCGCCCCATAAGGATTACCAATTCCTCCTAAAATTACTGAAGCAAATAATGGCAAAATTAAGAACCAACCCATATTGGGTCTAACTGCTGTGATTAATCCATACATACTACCTCCCAGGGATGTCAATGTACCAGCAATCACCCAAGTCCAGAAAATTACTTGATCCACATTAATACCAGATACTCTAGCCAAATCCAAATCATCAGCAACTGCTCGCATGGCTTTACCAATTTTGGTATTTTGCAGCAGGTAGTGTAGTGCTGCAATTGCTAAAACTGCCAGGATCAAAACCAATAGTTGGTTTTGTGGTACTTTTAAGTTAAATATTTCCAGAGCAGGAGTTACAGGTAGATTATAGTTTTGGTTTTTGCCTCCCCAGATAAATATTATACCATTACGTAGGAATAATGCCAATCCAATGGAGATAATTACCATTGTTGTAGAACTAGCGCGGATAGTTCGCATAGGAGACCACAGCAATTTTTCTGTCAGCAACATTGCAGCAACTGTGCCTATGGTCGCTAAAATCATGGACAACCAGATATTTACTCCTAGTGTATTGAGCAAAAAGGTCAGGTAAGCCCCTAAAGTTAGGAAATCACCGTGAGCAAAGTTGGATAATCTGAGAATCCCATAAGTCAGCGTTAATCCAACGGATGCAAGTGCTATGATGCTACCTACAGCAATACCGTAAATGACTAATTGAATGAATTGGATGAATTGTGGATTGTCCATAGTTTAAAATTATACTTGAGATAGTTTGACTAAGTGATTTAGCTCAATATGTTTTGAGATATCTGTCACATTCATTAAGGACAATTGTGGGTTACAACATGATAGAGTTTCTGCGAAAATTGCGTAGCGCTCTGTTAGTATAGGGAACCAAAATGTTCCATCAACAGTATACATTTAGCTTAACTTTTCCATTGTTTTGACCATGCAGCAATCTCCAAGCTTACCAGAACAGAACTCACAAATAAATGGAACATCAGATCGGATAAACAATATGCTTGAATTAGCAGCGCAGTTGTGGCTGGAACATAGTTGGAATAAGTTACAAAATCGCCTGAATGATTGCCTGTTTTCTGCTTCCGCTACAATGCAACAGGGAAAAACAGAGGAATTAGAGATTTTTCAAATCTTAGTGAATGAATTGCATTATGCGTTATGCCCTGACAAAGTGATGATCGCACTTATAAATCCCGGAACAAATGAAGGCAAAGTTAATTATATCTATAATCCCATAAATCCATATCAATGTAAAAAACATAGGGATTTAGAAATAGCGCTCTCAGAAGATAAACAATTCCATTTGAGATTCCAGGATGTGCTTAGACTACCAGATTTGTTGCAGTTGGAGAAACAACAACCGCAGAATGCTTGGCGCTTAATCAAAGATCCTACTAACTTGAACGCATGGTTAATTATCACTCCATCCCCCAACTGGGCTGAATGTAGTTTGCGGAAAAACATACCAGATAAACTGAAATTACAACTAATTGACAGAGCCATTGATTATTTTGGCAAGATTTTACTACAAATCAGACAAATGCAGTTTTGGCAGAGCGAATGCCAAAAATTAGCGCGACTTAATCAAGAACTAGAACGTAATAATCAGATTAAAAATCAATTTCTGGCTAACACTAGTCACGAGATTCGCACACCTCTGAGTTTGATTTTGGGATTCACGCATCTATTACAAATTCAGTGTTACGATCCTCATAAACAAAAGCATCAAGAGTACTTAAGCATTATTCAATCCAGTGGTAAACATTTGCTGGGATTAATCAATGATATTTTGGATCTAGCTAAAATTGAAGCCGAGCAGATGGATTTGCAATGGGAGGTTATAGATGTACCTGTCTTATGTCGTAATGTCATAGCTTTAGTCAAGGAAAAAGCTACTAGCAAAGGTTTAAACCTGCAGATTGATTTGGCACCGGACGTTAAAACTCTAGTAGCAGATTCTTTGCGGCTCAAGCAAATGCTATTAAATTTATTGTTTAATGCGATTAAATTTACCCATGAGGGCAGTGTTGGATTAAGAGTAAATGTGAAAGACATATATTTGCGCTTCACTGTCTGGGATACGGGATTGGGAATTTCCCCAGATGACCAAGCATTATTGTTTCAACCCTATCAGCGAATTATTCATCATTCAGACGATCATAATGATGAAGGTACTGGTTTGGGATTAGCAGTAACGAAGAAGCTAGTTCAGATGCATAACGGTTTTCTCACCTTAGAATCACAAATTAATCACGGTTCCAGTTTTACTATAGCTCTCCCCCTGAATAATTCAGAGAAAATCCTCTCAATAACAGAGACTCTAACAGGAGATTCCACAATAAATGAACCTGGGAGTCCCTGCATTCTTGCTAATATAGTAGATATGGATATCGCTCCTGAATCAGAAGTTTTATTGGTGGAGAATAATTTACCTCATACTGAATTAATCCAAATATATTTGCAGAGATTGGGTTACAAGGTGACTTGTGCTACCAATGCAGCATCTATGTGGATAGCACTTGCGCAAAAACCACCTGTAGTCATTTTGATGGACGTGAGTTTACCAGATGCTAACGGCTTAGAACTAGTCAAGCAATTACGAGCAAATCAACAGTACTGTCATATACCAATAATTGCCCAAACTTCTATGGCGATGAAAGGCGATCGCGAACTTTGTTTAGCTGCTGGAATGAATGACTATATTTCCAAACCAATAGATCTGCCACTTCTGGCTAAAATGGTAGCAAAATATAGCCAGTTCCTTGCTAATTAAAAAGAGAAAGTTGTCCGAATAGTCCCAATGTAAACAGTGTCATTGTTATTATTGTTTTCAGGATTTTGGACAATAATCACACCAGGTGTAATGGCTATATAGTCAGAGACGGGATAACGGTAAAACACCTCTAATTGTAATGCAGTTCCTGGATCTGCCAAACCAGCAATATCGTTACGGGTAACTTTTGGTGGTTGACCAATCACTATCCCTCCCAAACTTCCCGCCTTAGCCAAGTCTGGAAACGCTAATGCCAGATACCAATCAAATATATCCGCATTAGCTCCTTGATCAGCACCAGCTTCAGCATGGGCGGTGGTATATCCTACAGCAGGTGCTATAATGAATTTAGGGCTAACTTGATAGGAAAGTCCTAAGCCATAAGTATTAGCTGAAGTAGGAGTATCTCCAAAGGGATTGTTGGCATTCAAACTGCCAGTTCCGGTATCCAAAGCATTATCATCACTGCTAGGACTATAGGAATTAGCATAGGTTAAACCTATGGATAAATGCTCAATTGGATGTAAAGTTAATTGAGCCAAGGCTACGTAAGATCCACCAAACAATCCGACATTTGGATCATTTCGATATACCCCAGCAACGTAAGCTAAAGCAAATCTCACAGCATGACTAAATTCATAGGTGAGAGAGCCTCCCGCAACATCCTCACCTCCCAAGTGGAAAATTGGGTTAAATTGTCCAAAACGAGAAATAGCACCATTAACATGGTCGCCTACAGGTGCGATCGCATCTACATCCTCGTCCATCATTTCGTGGATTTCATCTCTGACACCAACATGTACGGTAAATTTATCACCCAGTTTAAATTGGTAGGATAAAAGAGCAATATCGAATTGATTACCGCTATCTCCATCTAGGAGCAATCGTCCCATATTAGTACCAGTAGCGTTCTCCAATTCTTGTATATTGCTAGCTTCTAAGCGTGTTCTTAATAGATCTGTACCAGTAAAAGAAGTGTCAAAGTTCAAGCGGACGAAATCATTGACAACAGTATTACTGCTAATCGGGAGACCACTTCCATCAGCCCTTGTTCCAGGACCAACAGTCACCAGAGAAAACAGGACATTTCCCGTCAGTTTTGTGGTTGTAGAGAACTGCTGCTGTTCTAAAATTGGTGTGCGGGCTTCTACAGCATCCATACGACTGCGCAATGAGGCTAATTCCGTTACAAACTGGTCTTTTAACTGTTCTATTGTAGTTAAATCTTCCTTTCTTACCTTGTTAGCTGCTTTACTCAAGGCCAATTCGTTAATTTGATTTAAACAAGCATTTAGCGCTGCTGCAAATTCGTATCGAGTCAGAGAACGATTACCTTGGAAAGTGTGATTAGGATATAGTGAAATACATCCATATTTTTCTATAAGTGATTGTAAAGATTTAAATGCCCAATCAGTGGGTTTAACATCTGAAAGCTGAGAAACTGAAGTTACTTGTTCTTGGGAATCATCGTCAGTAGATTCTGATGTTGGAGTCTCCAAATTCTCATCAAGTTTTTCTATTGTTGAAATTCGATCTGACGTTTCAGGTATATGTGTCAAGGTTTCAGCCAGAGTAGATGTGGATAAACCTAGCACTCCCAAGATAATAGTTGAAGTCAGCAGAAAACACCGAACTTTAAGCTGCATAAATTATTCTCCCCACACAAAATTAATCTCCTTTTCTGGAGACGAAAACTCCTGGTTGTTGGATATGTCAACATTAGGTGGACTGCGAATAAGTTGCAGTCTTAGTCTAATCAATCGATTTGTCTCTTGACATAATACATGAATTCACTGAAAACTTAAATCTAGGAAACTTTTTACTTTGGAGATTTTTTATGTCTAATCTCAAGCAGATTAATTTGTCCCTTGGCTTGCTTCTGCTTGCTTTATTTCCAGGTATCCCCGTTTTAGCTCATACAGTTAAAACATCTGGTGATGTCGCAGCTACATTCCATATTGATCCTCATGACCATCCAACAGCAGGAATATCTTCCCGTGCTTGGTTTGCACTTACCCGTAGAGGAGGAAAATTAATTCCCCTGTCGCAATGTAACTGTCGTTTAGTAGTTTACCCAATTCCCCATGATAAAAATACAACTCCGCTAGAGCCACTATTGCATGAAGTAGATGCTGATAATTATCATGGAATTCCTGGTGCAGAAATTACCTTTCCGTCTGGTGGAGAATACGAATTAAGATTGACTGGATATCCCAAATATGATCGCCAGCATCCTAATGCGCTACCTAAATTCGGTCCTTTTAAACTAACTTATCAGGTTTTTGTCAGTGGAAATTAGTAATTGAGTTATTTGATCCGATTAGGAGCACTGTAGAATTTATCCAATGATAAAAGCGTCCATACCCAACTCATACGCAGCAGTAATACTGCTAGCGTAATTACTCCTAACAAAGCCGATAGTAATTTATTACCCATAGTCCATTCTAAGGAACCTAAATAGGTAGAACCAATTAAAATAGTATGACTGACTGCAAATACTAGGGCTGGAACAGCTACCAGATGAATTAGTCGCCAGTATTTACCTAATTTCTCTACTATCAAGTCAAAACTAGTCAGGGCTGCGGGAGTCATTAATCCTAGTGCGATAAAACCAGCCCAAATGCCAATTTGTTGCAGCGGTAGCATGAAAGAAATTGCATCGAAATTCCACTCAAAATGGTGGTCTAGCATATGGGCTGTATGTGCTAGGGAGAAAATATATGCGCCAACGCCAGAGGCGCGACGATAGATGAGTAATTTTGGGATTAAGCGATTAAATGGACGGGCGATGAGAGTTAGGGTTAAGCACAGCAGAGCAGTGTAGCCTGTATAATCGACCATCTCTCCTGTCCGGATCAGAGTGGCCATACCAATAGTTAATGTTACCCAACCTCCTAGTCGATATAATTGGCTACGTTTATCTTTACTGAGTAATGTAGCTGAAAGACCGACACCAAGCATAGATGGAAATGTGCCGATCCCAAATGCTAGCATTGTCAGTCCTCCCATCCAAAAGTTAGTGGTTTCAGCAGCTTTGACTTGAGCTATATACAAAAAACCACAAGGAATCATTCCCCAAATTAAACCTAAAGTAATGGGAGTCCACCAATGAAACTGCTTTGTCAAATTCAACATTTTGACATTCAGATATTGATGTAATTTTACTTGCATTGAAGGATGTAATTGCGGCAATTTAGGTATTAATTTGGGGTTTATTTGGTATAGTCCCATCCAAATAAATATAATACCTGTAACAATTGCTAAAATGTGTCTTAATCCACTTTCAATACCTGCAACTTGTCCTCCCGCAATCAATACTGATCCTAAAGCACCAATTCCCGCTCCTACCACGACGTAACTTATAATCCGCCCCAAATTTAATAGCCCATGAAAGTAGATAGCTTTTCGCCATCCTGGGGACTGAGGAAAGGTTTGAGATAAGGAAAACGCTACTGTGATTGGTCCGCACATGCTTACACAGTGTCCAAAACTGCCTAAAAAACCCAAAGCTATTGTCAAGACTAGGTCAAACATGTTTAGTTGGGAAACTACAACTAATCAAATACAAATTGAAAAGATAAATTTAAGATATAGATTATTGTGTACAGAAAATTAGGCAAAATGATACTAGCAGATAAATTGGGACAATTAAAGGCTTTATTTCAAGAAATGTCTCAGGCTTTAATTGCTTATTCGGGCGGAGTTGATAGTACTCTGGTGGCTAAGATTGCTTATGATGTGTTGGGCGATCGCGCATTGGCTGTCACAGCGGTTTCTCCTTCCCTACTACCATCGGAGTTAGAAGATGCCAAAATCCAGGCGGTGATCATCGGAATTCCCCACAAAATTATCCAAACTCATGAAATGGATAATCCTAATTACACCTCTAACCCGATTAATCGCTGTTATTTTTGCAAAAGCGAATTACATAATCAGCTGAAACCTTTAGCCTTAGAACTGGGATATCCATATGTGATCGACGGAGTTAACGCGGATGACTTGCGGGATTATCGCCCAGGAATCCAAGCAGCGAAAGAAAGAGGTGTGCGATCGCCCTTAGCAGAAATTGGCATTTCTAAAATAGAAGTGCGACAACTTTCTCAACAACTCGGTTTACCTTGGTGGAATAAACCAGCCCAACCGTGTCTCAGTTCCCGCTTCCCTTATGGCGAAGAAATTACTGTTACTAAATTACAACGAGTTGGTAGAGCAGAGACTTATCTACATCAATTGGGTTGGCAAAATTTGCGAGTCCGCTCAATTGGGGATACAGCAAGAATTGAATTACCAGCCCATGAGATTCAAGACTTTGTCTCGACCACAAATTTAACCGAGTTAGTCAAAGTCTTTCAAGAGCTTGATTTTACCTATGTCACCTTGGATTTAGAAGGTTATCGTAGCGGTAAGCTCAATCAAGTTTTAAATCAGAGTATTTTGGAGACAGGTATCAACGTGTAGAAAAACTAAAGTTTAATCCTGAGAAACATTTTTCAGCTGAGACTTTTTCCCCTGTTCCCTGTTTTCCCAAAGATTGTTCCCTGCTCTATCCTGAGATGACAGATGAAATTCCACCTGTTGGATGGCTGCTCTCCAAACATCATATCCTTCAGAAGATAGATGTATACCATCTGTAGTTAAACCTGGACGTAATTCACCAGCAGCATCCATAAACCAATCATTAATATTCAGGTATTGAGCACCTTCCTGTTGAGCAATCCAGGCGATTTTGCCATTCATTTGTCTAATATGGCTATTAGATACTTTGTGGACGCGTACAGGTAGAATTGATTGCACAATTATTTGTGTATGAGGATGATATTGGCGCAGCTGATGAATAATCCGACGATAATTATGCAAAGTTGACATATCTTGATGACCTCGGAGTAAATCATTGATTCCCACCATCAGATAAATCACTTGGGCTTTGGTTTTGGAAAAAGCTGTCAATCTTTGTAAAATTCCAGCAGAAGTATCCCCAGATATACCTTGATTCAGCCAAAGTTTACCACTAGGCAATTTTTCTTTGGGAAACCACATACTCAAAGAATCTCCCAGCAAAATGCTGAGGCGATTTTTCCCTTGGCCTTCAGTTGCAGCCTTAGCCTCCCTAGCCAATAAATTTTTCCAGTCTTCATAGGTCGGTTGACGTTTTGGTGTCCAATTGTTATTTCCATCTACCACCTGATCATCTATCCGAGTGTAAAGCTCGCCTGTCTTCAGAGCCAATAGTCTTTGGTGGTAAAGTTCTTCTCCGGAGATAATTGTCTGGCTGATGGTTTGAGGATCAGGAATTAATGTTAATTTTTGTGTTGTTGGTAAAGTTCGATTGCTGAATTCTGGGGTTGCTATGGGAGCATTTGCAGTTCTTTTGAGGCTTAGAGGATATCTTGCCAGATTGTCATGGGAATTATCTGGGGTTTTAGCCAGTAAAGTCCAATTATCCAAGCCAAATATGAGCAAATTCATTTCTCTACTGTAGATAATTGCCTTTTCTAACAGTAAAAATGAGTTTTGCTGCAAGTACCACGGAATGTTATAGGTTTTGATGGCGCTTCTGGGAACCTGTGAAAAAGTTGCTGCTGGTATCATCAATCCTGTTAACAAGCTGGCTGCTAACAGTAAGGGTGCTCTCATGATGCTTTCTCCTGTTGATAAACTTACTGCTTTTCTTTAAGACAGTCGTATCTGGCTGTATTCAGGAAAATTTTACTTTTGCTTGATATCGACTAATATCTCCCATAGGAAAGTTATTGCCAAGACAAGAGTAAAATGTTATACATAAAAAGTGTGATTGACTGTTCATATAGAAAACCTCAGGTAATTTTTGCTGCAAACGCGAAAAATATCAATGCATTTTTCCACACTTTTTCCTCAATTCTTGTGTAAGATATCATATTTCCTTTTAGATGATGGTGGCGGACTCATCAAAAGACTAGTACCGCTTAACTAAAGTTTTATTACTAGAATTCCAAGTCTTACATTTACTTTGATCTATTTGCTGATCAGGTGCTAAGATTTAAGCGAAGTTATTAATGTTTCCCTGTTATTCTGTGGCTAGAGCAAGTACAGCAATTGGTGTAAGTCCCATCATTAAGGAGATTGTGCAAAAGCAGGCACATTCAACTAGGTTGACTTTAAAAGAGGTTATCCTTATGGGCATGTTAGCAATAGATAAGCTTGACGACCAAAATCGTCAGGAGTTAGCGGATCAAGTTCATCAAATGCAGGTGAACGGTGAAATCTAAAATGCCCAATTAGGGAATTTTAGTCCGGAGTCGGGAGTTGGTGTTTCTCCCCCAGGAGTACACTTGGCTCTCGATACGCAAGAACACAAGTCATGAATCATCATGTCTTGTGTTCGTTAAGTGTTTTGATGTCAGTTTTCCAGGAAATCGGGGAGGAGGAAGATTTTGGCTTTATGAGCCTAATTAATCTGAAATCCGCCAAATCTTGATTTGGCTATCCTCCCCACCACTAACCAGAATTGTCCCATCAGCACTAAAAGCAAGAGATGTAACTGCATTTGTATGTCCGAGCAAACGAGTAATTTCTCCACCGGTGGTCATATTCCACAATTTAATCTGGCGATCGCGGCTAGCAATAGCCAAAATCTTCCCGCTAGGATTAAATGCTAAAGATGTGACATCGTCAGCCGCGCCATTTAAACTACGAACTTCTCTCTCTGTGTCCATGTTCCAAAATTTAATTTGGCGATCGCGGCTAGCGCTAACTAGAAGTTTGCCGTTAGGACTAAATGCTAGTGCTGTCACTGTTTGTGAATTTGGCGTTAAAGTGCGGATAATTCGCCCTTGGTTAAGATTCCATAACTTGATAGTTTTATCAAAGCTACCGCTGGCTAAGGTAATACCATCGGGGGATAGAGTCACAGAACGCACCCAATAAGCGTGACCTGCAATTGTCCGCACTAATTTTCCTGTAGCCAAATTCCAAACTTTAATTGTGTCGTCATCACTACCACTGACTAAAATTCGTCCATCCCCACTAATAGCTAAAGTATGGATGGCATCTCGATGTCCTGTAAGGGTATAAATTAATTGTCCTGTGGCTAAATTCCAGACTTTAATCGTGTCATCATCACTACCACTCACTAAAAGGCGACCATTAGGACTAATGGCGACTACATTCACTCTCTGTGAATGTCCTTTGAGTTGACCTATTTCTTCTCCAGCGATTAGATCCCATAATTTGATGTCGCGATCGCTGTTACTGGCGATAGTTTTACCGTCTGGACTAATCGCTACGGAAGAAACCTCATGATTATTGCCTAAAAGAGTTTTTACCAGAGTTATATCCCCTGAAGATTTCTTGGGAGACTGGGAAAAACTTACTTCACTGTTATCTACATCATGAGTTTGATTGAGATTGGCAGAAAGAAATGCTTGTATGCGCCGAATTTGATCATAACCAGATTGTCCAATTCCCAAAACCACAATTGCGCCCATGACCAAAATTAAATTTCTCAAAAAAACATATTTTTGGGGATAAGCTACGAACTGGAATTTCTGCTTGTTGTCTGGTGTGTTTCCTGGAACTTTTAGAATAGCAGCGGAACTAGGGTGCGATTTCGTCTTGCTAGTCAAGTCCCTGATGACTTCATCAACCGACTGATAACGATTCTGGATCTCTTTTTGTAATAATTTATCCAAAACTTGAGTTAATTCATAACTTAAAGGAAATCGGAGATAACTTTGCCAATGATTCACCCAGCTATAGCCATACTCCATCCATAACTGAAAGGGAGAAATTCCGGTTAAAAGATGAAAACAAGTAGCTCCTAAACTAAATAGATCGCTAGCTGGATAAGCTTTTCCATCTCTAATTTGTTCAATCGGTGCATAACCATGAGAACCAATGGATGTCCCAACCTTCTGTTGTACTCTCACGCTTAATTGCTTAGAAGAGCCAAAATCAATCAAGACTAGTTTACCATCTTGCTTTTGCCGGATAATGTTCTCCGGTTTGATGTCCCGATGAATTACTCCCCGAGAGTGAACAAATTTGATGACAGGTAACAAATCCCACAAAATAGATTGAATATCCCAATCTCTATATACTTTGCGTACTTGTAATTCTTTGAGCAAATTTTGTCCATTAATAAACTGCTGAACTAAATACAAACAATTATCTTGTTCAAAGTAAGCTAACAGACTAGGGATTTGCGCATGTTCTCCTAACTGTTGCAGACGCTTTGCCTCTTGGGCAAATAATTCGATCGCTTTTCTTTGTGACCAAGTTCCTTGAAATTTAGGTGCTAGTTGTTTAATAACACAGTATTCATTCAATTTATCAGTATCTTCTGATAGATAAGTCCTGCCAAATCCACCTTCATCTGAAAGCACCCGCATGACACGGAAACGATTTCTCAAGAAAGGCACTAGAGGTGTGCTACAAGCTTGACAAAACTTTTTACTATCAGGGTTTTGCGGATTTGAGCAATCGGGATTTAAGCAGCAGATCATGGTCTGGTCGGCGCGACTGCATGATAAATTGTGCTAAGTTTGTCCCGCATTCTCCCTTAAAAATAATTGACTTTTGCGTAGTTAAATATGGTAAACAAACCTGGTTGGGGATTGGGGAATTACTCACTCGCTAATAGAGATCAGAGACGGAGATGTTCCGACTCCACTAAAATCTCAACCAGTTTTCCGCAATTTTAGAAAACTGCGAAAGCCCAAAAATCAATTATTTTCTCAAGTATAGGGTAATTATGAGCAAAAGTCTGGTCAAAATGCCACAATTATCCCACAAAGAAAATAGGTGATAGTAATGTCTAGTAATTAAGAGCTTTTCGACTTCCATCACCTAATTGCACTCATGATAATTAATCATCCGGATTAAAGAGAAAATAGCTAAAAATACTGCAGAAAACAGGAATATAGAGCATTTAGGTAAAATTTTTATGTGATATTTTTTATTTTTAATGAAGGGACTGGGCTAGATCACTGGGAGCAAAACATCCCTTTTCTGTGATAATAGCCGTAATTAGTTCAGCCGGAGTCACATCAAAAGCTGGGTTATAGAAGTCTACTCCTATAGGAGTGAGACAGGTATTTCCAACTTGATATACTTCCATAGGATGGCGGATTTCAATTGGTATCTGTTTACCGTCGGTCAATTCAAAGTCTATTGTAGATAAAGGTGCAGCGACATAAAACGGTATATTATGCTTTTGAGCAACAATAGCTAAACTATAAGTACCGATTTTATTTGCTGTGTCACCGTTCGCAGCAATTCTATCAGCTCCCACAACTACAGCGTCAATTAACCTATGCTGCATACAATGAGCTGCCATACTATCAGTAATCACAGTTACAGGAATTCCTTCTTGGACGCATTCCCAAGCAGTGAGTTTTGCACCCTGCAAACGAGGACGGGTTTCATCAGCAAAGACTCTCGCTAAACGACCATGTTGCCAAGCAGAACGCACTACACCCAAAGCAGTTCCATAACCCGCTGTGGCTAAAGCGCCAGCATTACAGTGAGTCAACAGGGTCAGTTTTTCTGGATGAGGCGGTAACATGGTTAAACCATTTTCACCTATTTGTTGACAAGTCTGTAAATCTTCCGAATGGATAGTTTGAGCAGTTTCCCAAAGGACTTGCTGGATTTGAGCTACTGTTCCTGGTGTCCTTTGAGCAATTTGCATCATCTGGTTAATTGCCCAGAATAAATTTACGGCTGTGGGACGAGTAGCGCCCAAACTTACAGCTACTTGGCCTAATTTATCTAAAAACTCTTGGCGATCGCTCGTGACAATTTCCCGCGCTCCTAAATACATTCCATAAGCCGCAGCCACACCAATCGCCGGTGCGCCCCTGACAATCATCGTCTGAATTGCATCAGCCATATCTTGACTACGGCGAACTTCTACGAGAGCATACTCATGAGGTAAGCGAGTTTGGTCTATCAAAACAACTGCATCATTTTTCCAAGTAACGGGATAAACCTGATTTGTCATGTTTTTTGGGCATGGTGTCCATGCCCGCAAAGGTTAATTAATTTGATCAGCTAGACAGCAATAACTTGCTTTTGAAAAAAAGCTTGTAAAACACTGTCTGCTATTTGCTGACTAGTCAGACCTAAACTAGCCTTAGATTCATCTGGGGACGCATGTTCTACCAATATATCTGGTACACCAATGCGCTTAACAGGAACTACAACATTCTCATCTAAGAGACTTTCAGCTATTGCAGAACCAAAACCACCCATCACACAACCTTCTTCCAAAGTTACCACCCGGCCAATTTTTTTCGCTAAAGGCAAAATCAAATCAGTATCCAAGGGTTTAGCAAAACGAGCATTAATTACTGTGGCAGAAATTCCATATTCATTCAGGATTTCTGCTGCTTGTAATCCTGGATGGACCATCGTACCATAGCCAATAATCAACACATCGTCACCTTGGCGGAGGATTTCACCCTTACCAATTTCCAGAGCTTCCCAGCCTTCTTCCATCAGAGGGACTCCATAGCCATTACCCCGTGGGAAACGCATAGCGATCGGACCACTAGTATGATTCACACCAGTTACCACCATCCGTTGTAGTTCAGCTTCATCTTTGGGAGCCATCAGCACCATATGCGGAATACAACGGAGATAAGCAATATCATACATACCCTGATGAGTTGGTCCATCAGCACCGACAATTCCTGCTCTATCTAAACAGAAGAAAACTGGCAGGTTTTGGATACATACATCGTGAATAATTTGGTCGTAAGCACGTTGTAAAAATGTGGAATAAATAGCAGCAACAGGACGCATCCCTTCGCAAGCTAGACCAGCAGCTAAGGTAACAGCATGTTGTTCGGCTATTCCCACATCAATGTACTGATTAGGTAACTTAGCTTGTAGTTTGTCTAACCCTGTACCAGTAGCCATTGCTGCCGTGATCCCAATGATTTTCGGATTCTGTTCAGCTAGTTTGACTAAGGTATGGGAAAAGACTTTAGCATAAGCAGGAGGCTTAGGCTTACTAGAAGGTGTAGCTTTACCTGTAGTCACATTAAACGGATTTTGAGCATGATAGCCTACTTGGTCTTGTTCAGCAATTTCATATCCCTTTCCTTTCACCGTGGCTACATGTACCAGCACAGGACCAGGAATTTGATGTGCTTGTTGGAAAGTAGCAATCAATTCCTCTAAATTATGTCCATCTACTGGACCCATATAGGTAAAGCCAAGTTCTTCAAAAACAGCACCAACTTTAGGAACTGCTAACCGCTTCATTCCTTCTTTAATCCGACCAATTTCATCGCCGACAAAAGGAATGTGTTTTACCTGCTCTTCTAAATTATCCGTAATGAACTGTACAGGCGGGCTAAGACGTATTTTGTTCAGGTAGCGCGGAATTGCGCCCACATTGGGAGAAATAGACATTTCATTATCATTCAGCACCACCAGCAGATTAGTTTTGGGTAAATGTCCTGCATGGTTGATTGCTTCTAAAGCCATCCCTCCCGTCAAAGCACCATCACCAATTACCGCAACAGCTTTAAATTTTTTCCCTTGAGCATCACGAGCCAGCGCCATCCCCAAAGCAGCAGAAATACTTGTCGAGGCGTGTCCTGCACCAAAATGGTCGAATTTGTTCTCACAGCGCTTCAGATAACCAGCAATCCCTCCTTTTTGTCGGAGAGTCTCAAATTGGTTGTAGCGTCCTGTAATTAGTTTGTGCGGATAAGCTTGATGTCCCACATCCCAAATCACCTTATCCCGATCTAAATCCAAGGTTTGATAAAGCCCTAAAGTTAGTTCAACAACTCCCAAACCTGGTCCCAAATGCCCACCAGTTGCAGCTACGGTTTGTAAATGCTTTTCCCGAATTTGAGCAGCGATTTGTTGCAACTGCCGAATTGACAACCCATGCAACTGATTAGGATGAGTAATTTCACTCAAATGCATACTATAGGGTTTTCCTCACTATATTTTGGCATCATTAGATTTTCCCACGTTTAGGATCTGAGCAGAGGACTAGAAGCTCTCCGCTCTCCACAACTGATAAATTTGCCCAGACGTATGATAATAATACATCTCCCACTTTTAGTATTGTCATACCTCTGGATAATTGTCATGGAAGAATCAGCTATTCTCTTGTAGAAGATGCTGTGATAGTATATTCCCTTCAATTCAATTCATTATTCAGGAGTATTGCCAATGAATCAAGTAACAGACCCCATCAAGTTGATGAAACAAGAAGTTGGTAAAGCCGCTGCTGCTTTAGTCAAATCAGGCTCAATTGTTGGTTTGGGTACGGGGTCAACCACAGCTTATGCAATTCAGTATTTAGGCGATCGCCTCAAATCCGGCGAACTCAAAGACATCGTCGGTATCCCTACTTCCTTTCAATCGGAGGTTTTAGCCAAGGAGTATGGTGTCCCTTTGACAACTCTTGATGCTGTTGATCGGATTGATATTGCGATCGATGGAGCAGACGAAGTTGACCCCAATAGAAACTTAATTAAAGGTGGGGGAGCAGCTCATACCCGGGAGAAAGTAGTGGACTATTTAGCGAACTCCTTTGTGGTTGTAGTTGATAGTGGGAAGTTAGTGAATCGCTTGGGTTCGACTTTTGCTGTCCCCGTGGAAGTGATACCTATGGCAATTACTCCAGTAATTAACGCGATCAAAAAGCTTGGTGGTAAACCAGAACTGCGTATGGGAGTGAGAAAAGCGGGTCCAGTAATTACGGATCAAGGCAATATGGTTGTAGATGTGAGATTTGACAAAATTGACGATCCAGAGAATTTGGAAAAAACTCTAAATAATATTCCGGGAGTTTTGGAAAATGGTATTTTTGTCAACTGTACTGATCTAGTTCTGGTTGGCGAAGTTATTGATGGTAAGTCAGTGGTGAAAGAGCTTTAAACAAAGGGCAGGGTCCCCCTGCTTCATTACTACTATATACATTACTTATACCTCTTCTGCAATCAACAGGCATCAGTATATAATCTATTTATTACATACCTTATAGTCGCAATTTAGTTACAAAAATATAGATGACTAAAACTACTTTGTCAGAAAAATTGCGCTACCGTTTTGATAACTATATGTCTAAAGGACCTATTGCTCTCATTGGTGGTTTAGCACTGATTTGTTTAGTGTTTATCCTGTTGATGGCAATATTAGTTAACTTAACGAATATTATGCCCGAAGCGAGCGATGCCTGCGGCGGGCAAAGCCAACGCAGTTTCCCAGAGTCAGTTTGGGATGTTGTGATGCATACTATAGATACAGGTACAATAGCTGCGGATAAAGGCTGGAAATTTCGTATTGCCATGCTAATTGTTACCTTTGTTGGCATATTTGTATACACTACACTAATTGGTATTATCTCCAATGGGATTAACGCAAAGGTAGAGAGTCTGCGTCGCGGTTCTTCGCGAGTCATTGAAACCAACCACATAGTGATTCTGGGTTGGTCATTGCAAGTGTTTACCCTGCTATCTGAACTCATCCTGGCGAATGCTTATCGACCTGATACCTGTATTGTCGTCCTGAGTGAAGAATCCAAAGCGGAGATGGAAGATAAGCTGAGAGACGCTCTTGGGAGAAATCACCGAGTTCATTTAGTCTGTCGTAATGGCAGCCCTAGTAATGTATCTCATCTAGGTATGGTGAATATTCAAGCTTCCCGCTCAGTTGTAATTCTCAACGCACAAAATGAACATCATGA
>Ga0116229_10002624_pt1 | contig 29167 bp, 25 predicted proteins | sample S1TSphgellanicum_3_FD_87313 | JGI IMG/M metagenome (GOLD analysis project Ga0116229, IMG submission 87313) | Host-associated microbial communities from peat moss isolated from Minnesota, USA - S1T2_Fc - Sphagnum magellanicum MG | ecosystem: Host-associated > Plants > Peat moss > Unclassified...
AAGCGCTGGTAGGCGCTCCATAGTTCGTTCCAGCGCGAGCGTTCCGGGATGCGCACCGGGGAGATATCGACCAGGGACATTTCGATAAGAGACATCGGCGGCTCCTGAGCGTGCCAGTCATCGTGCGCGGCTGTCGCCAGCCGGCGCGCCAGCCGGCGCGCCAGCCGGCGCGCGCAGGCCCTGCATCAGTGCCGCGTGGAACACATCGGGTGCCTGGATCTGCGGCGCGTGGCCAAGATCCGGGAACTCGATGAGCGTTGCGTTCGGGATGCGCGCCGCAGCCGCTTTTCCCAGCAGCGGATAATTGCCCAGTGTGCTGCGAAGCTCGGACGGCGCGAGGTTCTTGCCGATCGCGGTCGTGTCCTTGTCACCGATCATCAGCAGCACCGGCATGGTCAGCAGTCCAAGCTCGTAGAACACCGGCTGGGTGTAGATCATGTCGTACAGCAGCGCCGAATTCCAGGCCACCACATCGTGCCCCGGGCCGCGGTACATCCCGGCCAGCATCTGTACCCAGGGCTCGAAGCGTGGCTCCCAGGTACCGGCATAGTAGGTCGTGCGCTCATAGTCGCGGATACTGTCGGCGGTGGTGCGCGATTCCTGCTGGTACCACGCATCCACGCTCTGCCACGGGACGCCCTTGGATTTCCAGTCCTCCAGCCCGATCGGGTCGACCAGTACCAGCTGATCCAGCGTATCCGGAAACATCAGCGCGTAGCGCACCGCGAGCATGCCGCCGGTTGAGTGACCGATGAGCGTGACTTGCCCGATGCCGATCGACCCCAGCAGCGCATGGGTAAGGGCGGCGAGCTGCTGGAAGCTGAACTGATAGTGTGCGGGTTTACTCGACTTGCAGAAGCCGATCTGGTCGGGGGCTATCACGCGGTACCCGGCCTCGCGAAGCACGGTGATCGTGGCCTGCCAGGTGGCGGCGCAAAAATTCTTTCCGTGCAGCAGGACTGCCGTGCGCCCGTTCGGATGTGCCGGCATCACATCCATATAAGCCATGTCCAGCGCCTGTCCCTGCGAGCTGAAGCGGTAATGTTGCACCGGCCATGGGTAATCGAATCCCTGCAGCTCGGGACCGAAGGACTGTTCGGCAGCCGCCGTCGCGGCGCTGCACGGCGACATCACCCAAAGCGCCACTGGCCAGAGCGCGATCGCCCGCAGGGCAATGACCCGCAGCGCGAGGGCGAGATACCGAAGCGCTGGCGGCGTTGCGCCCCGGCCCGTCACTGCTGCAATTTCCGGTCCTCCATCTTCGCCTCCTGCATCGCCTCCGGCTCGAGTTCTTCCGCGTAGCGGTTCAGGCGGATGAATATGCCCCAGGCCGCGAGCAGTGCCGCCGTGCCAACCAGTATCAGGGACGCGGCCGGCAACTGCGCCGGGTTGTTTTCATGTACGCCCCTGAAAATCGCCACCAGCCCCTCGATCGACAGCGCGACCACCAGCACCACCAGGAATCGCGACAGGAAACGTCGCACCCGGGTGGGTCCGCTGACATGGGCGGCGCGAATCACTTCCTCCTCGGTGATGGTCTGCGCGATCTGCAGTGCCACCACCGCCGCCGCCAGGAAGCCGATCGCCTCGATGACCTGCTGCGCGCCGGTGGGATCCAGCCCAGCGGCGACGGCGATCCAGGCGTTGCGGGCCGCGATGATGATCAGCAGCACGGCGGCCAGCGCGAACAACGCCGCCATCAGCGCGTGCACCACTGAAAACAGCCGTAGCAGTGCTTTCACCGCAGTATCACTGGGGCATGGTGGCCGGGGAATTGAGATCGCCCTTGAGATCGCCCAGCGTAATCGCGACCTGGTTGGCGAAGTCGGATAGTTGCGCGGTCATGCGGGTGCGCGAGATGTGGTCATCGGCGACCGCGCGGCAGTAGGCGGTGCTCAGGGCCTCAACCACCTCGGCGCTCGACGCATTGGGCTGGGCCGCGCGATAGTTGCCCACCAGCGTCGTCATCCGGGCGTGATCGGTGGCCGCCTGCTTCAGGGCGACGGGCCCTGCAACCAGGGCTGGCTGCAGCACGTTGGCAGCAAGATCCGGGCACAGCAGCGCATGCGACTCGTCCACGGGCGCGGCTGCGTTCTTGCGCCAGTCGGCGACCGACCAGGGCGTCGCGTTCGCCAGTCCGTCATTGCCCCAGGCGGTGCGCACGTAATTGGCCACATCGGCGATCTGATCGTCGCTCAGCACTGCCGCAAAGGATCCCATCGCGCCCCAGGTGCCCTGAGGCGCGAAGCCTTCGAGGATTGCCATGATGACATTGTACGGCTCGCTGGCGGTGACCGCGTCATTGCCCGCCAGCGCCGGAATGCTCGCGCCCTGTCCCTTGCCGTTGGCCTGGTGACAGCTGCTGCAGTTGTCCTGGTAGACGCGCTTGCCCGCGGCCAGGCGCGCATACTTTACCGGCGTGGGCTTTTCCGCCGTGACATGGGTCTGCTGGTCCTTCAGGTACAGCGCGATCGCATGCAGATCCTGGTCCGTCAGGTAGCGCAGGCTGTCATGCACCACCTCCTGCATCGGGCCGAAGGTCTTGACGTTGCCGGGCATGGTGCCTGACTTCAGCATGGCCGCCACCTGGTCGACCGTCCAGCCGGACAGCTTCGACATCGGATCGTTGCTGATGTCCGGCGCATACCAGCCCTCGATCTGGGCACCGGTGAGCTGATGCTGCGGTTCCAGGCCCTGCGCGATATTGCGCGGTGTATGGCACTGATCGCAGTGCTCGAGCGCCTCGACCAGGTAGGCACCGCGATTCCAGGCCGCGCTCTGTCCGGCCGTCGGCGTAAACGCACCAGGATGGAAATACAGGGCCTGCCATGCCGCAAGCCCGGTGCGGATGGTCAGCGGAAATGGCAGCGTGTTCTCGGGAATCCGGTTCTCGACCGCGGGGATGGTGCGCATGTAGGCCCAGAGTGCATCCATGTCCGCCGCCGTCATCTTGGTGTAGTTGTTGTAGGGCATCGCGGGATACAGGTAGGCGCCGTCCTTGCGCACGCCGCGGCGCAGCGCGCGCTCGAAGTCTGCCTTCGACCACTGGCCGATTCCGGTCTTCGGAGCCGGCGTGATGTTGCTGCCGTAGAGCGTGCCGAACGCGGACTTGAGCGGTGCGCCACCGGCATAGGGCTGCCCGCCCTGTGCCGTGTGGCAGGAATGGCAGTCCGCCGCCAGCGCCACGTACCTGCCGCGCGCGACCAGCGCGCTGTTGGCGCCATGTACCGGCGCGGCCGGGGGTGTGGCGGCAAACGGTCGGGTGGTGGCGGTGGGCGCGGTAACCGGCGCTTCTGTGGCCACGGGCGTGGTGTCGCCCCATGTTGGCGCGATAGCCATCGATGCGCCCAGCGCCAGTGCAGCGCGCGCCATGGTCCTGGCGGGCGCACGGTGGGCACTGCGATGTGACCGATTGGAAGTTGCGCCAGTGTGAGGTGTGCGAGTGTGAGGTGTGCGGTTGCGATATGACATAGCCGGCGACCCACGATCTATCTGTACGGTAGTTTCAACGTTGAAGTATACGGCGCGGCTGTCGCGTCAGCGCAGTTCCCATTGGACTGTCAGACGATGGAGCAAAGCCGGTGACGCCACGGTCAGCGCTGTCAGCGCGATTGAGGTAAAGTCATGTCGGCGCTGAAAGCCAGCGCCCAGTCGGCACACCTGGCAGCAGTATCCTGGCAACACTATCCCACCCATGCCCGCATCCATACCCGTCACCCTGATACCGGGGGACGGCATCGGCCCGGAGATTGTCGAGGCCACGCTGACGGTGCTCGATGCCCTGGGAGCGCCGTTCGAATGGGATCGGCAGAGTGCCGGGCTGGCGGGCGTCACGACTGCGGGTGACCCGCTGCCCGCGGCGACATTGCAGAGCATCCGTCGCACGCGACTGGCGCTCAAGGGGCCTTTGGAGACCCCGTCCGGCGGCGGCTATCGCAGCTCCAATGTGCGGTTGCGCGAGGAGTTCAAGCTGTACGCGAACCTGCGTCCGGCGCGCACGCTGATTCCGGGCGGTCGCTTCGATGACGTCGACCTGATCGTGGTGCGCGAGAACCTGGAGGGGCTGTACATCGGGCACGAGCACTACGTGCAGATCGACGACGATCCGCATGCAGTGGCCATGGCTACCGGCATCAACACCCGCGCCGGCAGCCGCCGTCTGCTGGAGTTCGCCTTTGCGCACGCAGTCGCCACCGGGCGCAAGCGCGTGACGATCGTGCACAAGGCCAACATCATGAAGGCGCTGACCGGCATCTTCCTGGAGACCGCGCAGCAGCTATATGAGAAGGAGTACCGCGGCCGCTTTGCCATGGACACGGTGATCGTCGATGCCTGTGCGATGAAGCTGGTGCTCAACCCGCAGCAGTTCGACGTGCTGGTGACCACCAACCTGTTTGGCGACATCCTGTCGGACCTGGTGGCCGGGCTGGTCGGGGGACTGGGCATGGCGCCGGGCGCCAACATCGGGGAGGACGCCGCCATCTTCGAGGCGGTCCATGGCTCGGCGCCCGACATCGCCGGCAAGGACCTGGCCAACCCGATCGCGCTGATGCTCGCCGCCGCGATGATGCTCGATCATGTCCGGCTTACGCCGCTGGCGACACGGCTGCGCCGCGGCATCGACCAGACGCTGAATATGGACAAGGTACGCACCGGCGACCTCGGCGGCAGCGCCGGTACCGCGCAGTTTACCCGGGCACTGGTCGCGCGCCTGCAGGGCTGACGCTACACCAGCACAAACGCTTCACACGCGCAAACGCTAGGCGAGCGCGGCGCTGGGGGCGATCAGGTATTTCTGCTCGAATGCTTCCACCGGGACCGGCCTGCCATAGAGGAACCCCTGCATCTCGTCACAGTGCAGCAGTCGCAGCTGGCGCAATTGCTCCTCGGTCGCCACGCCTTCGGCGACCACGTTGAGCCTGAGCGCATGTGCCAGGTTGATGATGACCGACACCAGCGTCGCGCTACCGCCGTCGGACACCATGTCAACGACGAACGAGCGGTCGATCTTGAGCGTGTCGATCGGCAGCTTCGCCAGGTAGCTGAGCGAGGAGAAGCCGATACCGAAGTCGTCGATTGCGACAGTGATACCGAGCGCCCGGATCGCCAGCAGGCTGGCGATGCTGCGATTGACGTCCTCCATGATCACGCTTTCGGTGATCTCCAGCTCCAGGCCTGATGCCGCCCCTTCCTCGATGGCGACCGCGTGCTCGATCTGCGCGACGAAACCGCGATGGCGCAGCTGCAGCGGCGATACATTCACCGCGATGCGTACCGCCGCCAGGCCGGCGCGGCGCCAGCGCAGGTGGTCGGAAATGGCCTGCTGCAGCGCCCAGCGCCCTACCTCATGGATCAATCCAGTGGCCTCAAGGATGGGAATAAATTTGTCCGGAGCCACCAGGCCGGTGTGCGGGTCGTTCCAGCGGATCAGCGCCTCGGCACCGGTGAGCTTGCCGGTGGCGAGATGCACCTTGGGCTGGTAGTGCAGCACGAACTGCTGCTGGTCGAGCGCATGGCGCAGCCGGTTCTCGATGCCGAGGCTGCCGGGCACGGTCTCGTTCATCTTCTGTGCATAGAACAGGAACCGGTCGCCGCTCACCTTGCACTTCTTGACCGCCGCCTCCGCATTCTTGAACAGGGTGTCGGCATCGGCGCCATCGTCGGGAAACAGTACGACGCCGACCTTGGCGGCAATGCGGTAGACGACATCGTTGACGCGAAATGGATGGTTCAGGAACGCTGCGATCCTGCGTTCCAGGAACGTCTGCACGTCGCTCTCATGGCGGACAATGGGCATCACCAGGGCAAAATGATCCGCGTCGACGCGCGACATCAGATTGACGTTACCTGAGGTCTGCGCCAGCCACTCGGCCACCTGCTTCAGCAGCGTGTCGCCGGCGGGCCGGCCGAGGCTGTCGTTGAACTTGCGGAAGCGCTCCAGGTCGATCAGGAACACCGCCAGCTTGTGACCACCGCCCGCGGCGCTGATGAGGTGCTGGGTGAGCCGGTCGATGAACAGGTTGCGGTTGGCAAGGCCAGTGAGTGCATCATAGTAGGCGAAGCGGTCAAGGCGCTCCTGGTTCTCGATATAGGCAATGGCGAACGCGACGTTGGCGGCGAGCTCGGCCAGCAGCAGCATGCCGGCGGCATCGAAGAATTCGGGCTTGCTGGTGTAGAGCATGAACACGCCAATGGCCTTGTCGGCGACCACCAGTGGCAGCCCGGCGATCGAGCGAATCCCGGACCTGGCATGCATGGCGCCAAAGACCGGAGCCGTGTCTTTCAGCACATCGTTGGTGACGACAGTCGTCTGCTCCCGGATCACGCGAGCCGCCAGCGTCGTTCCCTGCAGCGCACCCGCGCTGCTGGAGAAGTGCGCCTTGATCCTGGACATGACCGCGTCGTCGGTACCGGCCCAGGCCACTGGCAGGATGTGGCTGCCACCGCCCTCGACCATGCCGATCCACGCCATCATGAATTCACCGTGTTCGACTGCGATCCGGCACGAGCTGGCGAACAGGTCATCGCGATCACGCACCTTGAGGCCGAGCGCGTTGATCGCACTGACCATTGCATACAGGCGATTGAGGTGCCGCAGTTCATCCTCTACGCGCCTGTGCTGTTGCTGGTCGCGCCGTAGCATCGCCCCGAATTTGGCGGCGATCACGATGATCAGGACACTACCCAGCAACAGCGCCACCATGGACTGGAAATAGCGCTGCCAGGCGATGGCGCCGACCAGCAGCACCGCGATCACGCCGGCGAGCCCGACCTGCAGCATGTGAACGACCGGTAGTTTCGCTTTCATCCGCCTGCCGCTGGCACGTGATTGGACAGGTGATTGAAGCAGTTAGCGGCTGCGGCCACCGTGCGGTAGCCGACATAGGGCGGGGCGGGGCGTGCAGGGCGCGGCGCGCTCTAGCGCGGCGGCGGCTGGCCGAAGACTGATGCGGGGTGTCGCAGGATGCTGGCATCGACCTGGCGTACGTCGGTGCAGCCGGTCAGTGCCAGCGTGACTTCCAATTCCCTGCGCAGCAGGTTCAGCGCCAGCGTGACGCCGCTGCCGCCCATGGCGGCGAGCGCGTACAGGAAGCTCTTGCCGATCAGGCAGCCGCGCGCGCCGAGCGCCAGTGCCCGCAGCATGTCCTGGCCGGATTGCACGCCGCCGTCGAACCATACCTCGCAGCGGCCTGCCACCGCATCCACGACCTCCGGCAGCATCGAGATCGAGGACGGCGCGCCATCGAGCTGCCGGCCGCCATGGTTGGACACCACCAGGGCATCCACTCCCTGGGTCGCGGCGATCTTCGCGTCCTCGGGGTCGAGGATGCCCTTGATGACCAGCTTGCCGGGCCACAGGGTGCGGATCCAGTCGATGTACTCCCAGGTGACCGCCGGATCGAACTGCGAGGCGATCCACTGCGACAGCGTCGACAGGCCGTCGGACTGGCCAAGTCGCGCGCTCAGATTGCCAAAGGTACGCCGCTTGCCAAGCAACACGCGCAGCGCCCAGGCCGGCTTGCTGGCGATGTCGAGCGCGTTGCGCAGCGTCAGGCGCGGCGGGATGCTCAGGCCATTCTTGGGATCGCGTCGGCGCAGTCCCTGCACCTGCAGATCGACCGTGAGAACCAGCGCCGAGCAGTTCGCCGCGCGTGCGCGCTCGATGAGTTCCTGGTTGAAGCCGCGATCGCGCATCAGGTAGACCTGGAACCAGAACGGCTGCGGCACGGCCTGATGCACGTCCTCGATCGAGCAGATCGACATCGTGCTCAGGCAGAAGGGGATGCCGAAAGCCTGGGCGGCGCGTGCACCGTGGATCTCGCCATCGCCATAGAACAGCCCGGTCAATCCGGTGGGTGCGATTGCCAGCGGCATCGTCACCGCCTGCCCGATCATGCTGCTGGCCACCGACAGCCTGGACAGGTCGCGCAGCACGCGCTGGCGGAACTCGATCGCCTGCAGGTCGCTGTGGTTGCGCGCGATGGTGAGTTCATCGTAGGAGCCGCGGTCGGCATACTCGAAGATGGCGCGCGGCACGCGAGCGCGCGCCAGCGCGCGCAGGTCGGCGATGCTGTTGATCACGCGCATGCGAACATCCGCATGCGTGCACGCCAGGTGCGGGGCGGCGTCATTCGAATTCTCCGGCGGCGATGGCTGCCAACCTGATATTTTACGCGCTATCGGGCGGCGAAGGATATTTTGCCGCGCGCATTGAATAACCACAGTCTGGAGACCCGCGGTGCGCATAGCCATCATCGGACAGCAGGACTTCGGCAAGGCCGTGCTGGAGGCGATGCTGGCACGCGGCGACACGGTGGCTGGGGTGTTTTGCGCCCCGGAGAAACCAGGCGCCAGGCCCGATCCATTGCTGAGTGCGGCACGCGAGCGGCAGGTGCGCGTGTTGCAGCTGCCATCGCTCAAGACCGACGCGGCACTCGAGGCATTGCGCGAGCTCGACGTCGAGCTCGGCGTGATGGCCTATGTGCTGCAGTTCGTGCCACAGTCGCTGGCGGCCGTGCCCAGGCACGGAATGATCCAGTACCACCCGTCGCTGTTGCCGCGCTACCGCGGACCGAGCTCGATCAACTGGCCGATCATCCGCGGCGATGAGCTCACCGGCCTGACGATCTTCCGTCCGACCGACGGGCTGGACGAAGGTCCGGTGATCCTGCAGAAGCACACGCCGATCGGGCCCGACGACACGCTCGGCAGCGTGTATTTCGAGCGCCTGTTCCCGATGGGAATCGAGGCGCTGAAGGAAGCCGCCGACCTGGTGGTTGCCGGCAACGCGCGCGAAATCGCGCAGGACGAGTCGCAGGCGAGCTACCTCGGCTGGTGCCGCGAGCCCGAAGCGCGCATCAACTGGCACAATCACATCGACCTGGTCTACAACCAGATCCGCGGCTGCAACCCGGCTCCCGGCGCATGGACCACGCACGGTACCAGGAAGCTGTACCTGTTCGATGCGCGCAAGCATCCGGCGCGCAGCTTCTCCCAGGTCAAGGGCAAGATCGGCGCGGTGAGCGCGATCGAGGGTGACAGTGTGTTCGTCGTCGCGCAGGGCGGGCAGATCGAGATCATCCGCGCCAGGGTCGATGCCGGCAAGAAGCTGCCCGCCAGAGAGGTGTGCGCCGAGGCGGGGATCGCCGCTGGCGATCTGCTGGGCGGCTAGCCCGGCGCTACTCGCCGGCGGGCTGGCGTGGATCGCGCACCCTGGGCGGTGACTTCGCGTGCAGCGCCGCGTCCTCGATCAGCTCCCGATGCACGTACAGGAAGCGGATGGTTTCGTACTCGAATGGCGAGCCGCTGCTGTAGTAACGGAAATCGTTGCTGGCCCGCTGGTTGACCGCATTGAGCGTACCGAGCGCCCAGGACTGGTCGCCGCGGTACAGATCAGCCAGGTTGATGCCGTAGGCGACGCCATAGTCCGCCAACTGGCCGACGCCATCGCGCAGTGTCGACGGTCCGAGCAACGGGATGACCAGGTACGGCCCCGGATGCATGCCCCAGCGCGCCAGCGTCACGCTAAAGCCAGTGAGCGGGTTGGCAAGCTGCAAGTGCGTTGCAACGTCGAACAGGCCGCCGATGCCCAGCGTCGTGTTGACCACGAAACGCCCGACGCTGCGCAATCCGGACACCGGCCGCCACTGCAGCAGATAGTTCAGTGCGCTGTCGGGCTCCGACAGATTGAGGAAAAAATTCCTGACCCCGTGTCGCAGCGGTGACGGCAGGCGGTCATAGGTGTCGGCGACGGGCAGGAAGATCGCCTCATCGAAGCGCGCATTGAAGCGATAGATCGAGCGGTTCAGGCGCGCCCAGGGATCGTAGCTGTACATCGACGGCGCATCGGCTGGCGTCAGCGGGGTCACCGCGTCGGCCGGCACGTTGGCGGACTGCGCGGCCTGCTTTGCCTGCGCGGCCGCGCGCTCATCGGCACGCTGGATGGCCGCTGCATTGTCCGCGGCCGGGGTCTGATCAGGCAGCCGCCGGATCGACGGATTCTCGAGGGCGCAGCCGCAGAGGGTGGCGGCGAGCGCGACGGTGGCGGCGAGCGTGGCGGTGGCGGCGAGCGTGGCGGTGGCGCCGCTGCCGGCGAGCCGCGCCGCCCTCACGGCGCGCGATCCCAGTGGCCGGCCAGCATCTCGAGCATGTCCGCGATCTGCTGCCGGTCGCCGAGGTTACCGAGGTGCCCCCCGTGATGGTACACGGCGAGGCGGCTACCGAGCGTCGATTGCAGCCACGCCAGCTCGGGCGCGCTCAATATCAGGTCGTCGCTGTTGGTCTGGGCGTAATAGTCAGGGTTGCCTGCCAGCTGTGCGCCGATGATGTCGAGGCGATTATCGGCGCGCAGCGACTGCAGCGTGGCGCCGGGCCGGTGCGCCAGGTAGTAGGGCGCGAACACGCGCGAAAAGTACTCCGCGAATGGCCTGGATCGCAGCGCGCGCGTGATCTCCTCGAGCGAATCCCCGACGCGCGGCGGATGCTGCGGGTCCACCACCACGCCGGTGCCGGCATACAGGTCGCCGGCGAAAAACACGTTGATCAGCGCGATGCGGAAATTGAGCGCGATCGCGGCCTCGAATTCCTGATCGGTCCGAAGCACCGTGGTGGCGGCGGCCAGTACCTCGCTGTCGCCGATCGCAATCTGTTCCGGCGTGCGGTAGACGTTGGCAAGGCGGGCGTACAGCTTCGCGTACAGACGCTCGATCCCTTCGTCGCCGGAGCCAATGCTCTGCGCAAACAGCTGGTCGATGCGATCGATGGAAGCGAACAGACTGACTGGAGGATTGATCATCACCGCGCGATGAATGCGCAGCGCACCGTCGGTTGCGGCGATCGACTTGACGACCGCGGCATTGGCGCCGCCGAGGCTGTAGCCGAGGATATCGATGTCGGTGATCCTCACACGATGCGGCAGGTGCGCGAGGATCTGCCGGATAGCCGCATACAGGTCGCGGCTGTCCTGCAGCAGGTCGCCGGCGACTCCGGTGCTCGAGGCTGCGACGATGAAGCCGGGAAACGTCGGCGATGGCAGCGTCAGTACGTGGTAGCCGGCGCCGTACAGCGCTGCGCGCAGCAGCCCCAGGTCGGCGGTATTGCCGCCGCTGCCGGTGCCGGAGATCACGATCGCCAGCGGCGCGGGTTTGTCCTGCGGGGAGAACCACACGCGCAGCCTGCGATCGAACCAGAACACCGCCGGCACCGGCCGCGCCCACGGCAGCGCGATATCGATCTGCTCGAGCGGCACGCGGGCGGGCAGCGGCGCGATATCGCGCGGCGGCGTGCCGTACACGGTGGCGCGTAGCGCCGCCGAGTCCGCAAGACCGGTCGCCGGCCCGGTCGCGGCTACGGTCACGGGAGTGGACGTGGACGTGGGCGTCGACGTGGAAGTGAGCGTAGGCGTGGCCGTCGGCGCGGTCACGGGTGCGCCCGGCGATTCGCCGCTGGAGGGCGTGCAGCAACACAGGCAGCCCCAGCAGGCGATAACCGCCAGGGTCTTCAATCGCGATGCCGGCCGATACAGATCGCCGGCGGACGGGTAAGCGCGGTTCGTTTACAGCGCGTAATCGGCGCCGAAGGCATCGACTTCGCGTTCCGCCGCCAGCCAGTCCTCGGTTTCGTGACCGGGTGCGAAGCCGCGCTTCTCGGCGCGATAGTAGGCCGCGGTGGCGATCAGCGCCTCGCGCGAGGAAGACGGGTCGAAGTCAGCGCGTGCGGCGGCCGGCGGGGTGGCGCTCGCAGGCATCGCGCTCGTGAGCGCTGCGCCCGGCGAACTTGCGGCCGGCGACGTTGCGGCCGGCACAGCTGGATCAGAGCGGTCATCCGAACGCAGCTCCTCGGGAAAGCTGGTCAGTGGTGGCCGGGCCGTGGGCGAGTGCGAATTGCCGCTCCTGGATGGGCTGGTGGATGTAGTGCTCTTGCTCATGGCTGACAGTGTGCCGGCCGCCACGGCTGCAGGGTATGGGTCGCTTGCCGCCAGCGTCTGTAGGATTTGGCGGATAGTCGCGACACCGGCCGCAACCGCACGCGCTGCGCTGGCCGATGCGGCCGCCGCTCGTGCCGCCGGCCGATTCTGTAAAACGATAGCCGCGCGCGGCCGCCAGGCGCCAAAAGCGGCACAGGCTGCCTGCAGACGACGTACACTCGATTGCCGGTAAGCGCATGAATTATGATCCCGCCGACGGCGCGATGATCATTAAAACGACAACTGAGGGTGAGGAGAAACCATGGCTGAAGCTCTGACCACAACCATGCCGGCCGGTGGGCTGCTCGACCGTGATCGCTCGGTGGCCGGCCCGGCCTTCAATCGCTGGCTGGTGCCGCCGGCCGCGCTTGCCATTCACCTGTGTATCGGCATGGCGTACGGGTTTTCCGTGTTCTGGCTGCCGATGAGCAAGCTGCTGGGCGCCACCGACGATCCGGGTTGCAAGGCGCAGGGTCTGCTCACGGCAATCACCTCCACCAGCTGCAACTGGACGGTGCCGCTGGTGACGCACACGTTCGAGATATTCATCGTGGTGCTGGGGCTGTCCGCGGCACTGTGGGGCGGCTGGCTCGAGCACGCCGGCCCGCGCAAGGCGGGCTTCATCGCCGCGCTGTGCTGGGGCGGCGGCCTGGTGCTGGGCGGGGTCGGCGTCGCATTGCATCAGCTGTGGCTGCTGTGGCTGGGCGCCGGCGTCCTCGGCGGCATCGGCCAGGGACTGGGCTATATCACTCCGGTGTCTACCCTCATCAAATGGTTTCCCGATCGTCGCGGCATGGCGACCGGATTTGCCATCATGGGTTACGGCGGTGGCGCGCTGATCGGTGCACCGATCGCGGTCGCTCTCATGAAGTACTACGGTAACGGCGTGCCAGCCCAGGGTGTGGCCGCGACGCTCATCACCATGGGTATCCTGTACGTCGTGGTGATGTCCGCCGGCGCCTTCGGCATGCGCATCACCCCCAGCGGCTGGAAGCCCGCGGGCTGGACCCCGCCTGCCGGCGGCGGCGCCAAATCGCTGATCACGCAGAATCATGTGCACGTGAACGTGGCGTGGAAGACGCCGCAGTTCTGGCTGCTCTGGGGGGTGCTGTGCCTGAACGTGACCGCGGGGATCGGTGTGATATCAATGGCCAGTCCCATGTTCCAGGACGTGTTCGGCGGCCACCTGATCGGTCTCGACACCATCGCTGACCTGACGCCGGCGCAGAAAGCCGCGGTGGCGGCGTCGGCCGCAGGGCTGGTGGGGCTGATCAGCCTGTTCAACAGCCTGGGGCGAATATTCTGGGCATCGATGTCCGACTTCCTCGGGCGCAAAGGCACCTACGCGGTGTTTTTCATCCTGGGGATGGCGCTGTACACCAGCCTGCCGACATTCGGTCACCTGGGACTGGCGGGCCTGTTCGTCGCCACCGTGTGCCTGATCCTGACCATGTACGGCGGTGGCTTTGCGACCGTGCCGGCGTACCTTGCGGATATCTTCGGCACCCAGATGGTCGGCGCCATCCACGGGCGATTGCTGACCGCCTGGTCCGTGGCCGGGGTGGCCGGCCCGTTCCTGATCGCCGCGGTGCGCCAGGCGCAGATCGATGCGGGCGTCGCGCACAACCTGGTCTATGACCGCACGCTTTACATCCTGGCCGGGTTGCTGTTCGTCGGGCTGCTGTGCAACCTGCTGGTCCGTCCGGTGAACCCCAAACACCATATGAGCGCGGAGCAGCTGGCGCGCGAGAAGGCGCTGCAGCACGAGGACCGCACTGCCGCCAATGCCGAGTCCGCCGCGCGTGGCAGCTTCGGCTTCGCCGGCGTGCTGGCCTGGGCCGCGATCGGCATCCCGTTCCTGATCGGTGTCTACATTGCGATCCAGAAAGCCGCCGTGCTGTTCTGAGACCGCAGTGCTGTTCTGAAACCGACGCCCTGGCCTGAAGGCGCAGTCACGACCCGATGAGCGCATCGAACCTAGTCATCACGCAAAATGCTGACGTTCGTTTTCTAGGCAAGCTGCTCGGCGATGTAATTCGCGAATACGGCGGTGAATCGCTGTTTCGCCGCATCGAATATATCCGCGCCACATCCGTGGACCGCTATCGTGGTGTCACCGAGGTGCGCGGCACGGAACCGGGGCTGGATGCGCTCAGCCTCGATGAGACCATCGGCTTCGTGCGCAGCTTCATGCTGTTCTCGATGCTGGCCAACCTTGCCGAGGACCTGCATGGCAGTCACGCCGAGCAGGGTGGCGACATGGCCGCCGCGCTACAACGGCTGGCGGGGCTGGGGATCGACGTGCACCAGGCGGTGGCGCTGCTCAATCGCGCGCTGATCGTGCCGGTGCTGACCGCGCATCCGACCGAGGTGATGCGCAAGAGCATGCTCGATCATCGTAACCGCATCGCGCTGATGATGCGCATGCGCGACGCCGGCCAGACCGAGACGCCGGAAGGCGAGCTGATCGAGCATGCGATCGCGCGCCAGATTGCATTGCTGTGGCAGACACGGGCGCTGCGGCGCGAGCGGCTGTACGTCACCGACGAGGTCGAGGCGGCACTGGCGTACATGCGCGATATCTTCCTGCCGGTGCTGCCGTCGCTGTACGCACGCTGGGAGCGGGTGCTCAGGCATCGCCCCAGGAGTTTCCTGCGGCTCGGCAGCTGGATCGGCGGCGATCGCGACGGTAATCCGAACGTGACGGCCGAGTCGCTGCAGCTGGCGCTTGGGCGCGCCTCGCAGACGGTGCTGGCCGACTACCTCGAGCGGCTGCACGCGATGGGCGCGGAACTGTCGATTTCCAACGAGCTCGCCTCGGTTACCAAGGCCGTGGACCGGCTGGCCGAGGACAGCGGCGATGACAATCCGACGCGGCGCGATGAGCCGTACCGGCGCGCGATTATCGGCTGCTATGCGCGACTGGCGGAAACCTACCGCAAGCTGACCGGCCGCGTGCCGCCGCGGCCGGCCTCGGTGAGAGCGGACCCGTATCCGGATGCCGAGAGCCTGCGCGCGGATCTGCTGGCACTGGAACAGTCGCTGGAGAGCAGCAGCCGCGGCTGGCTCGGGCGTGGCGGGGCGCTGGCGCGGCTGATCCGCGCGGTGGAGACCTTCGGCTTTCACCTGGCGACACTCGACCTGCGGCAGAATTCCGACGTACACGCGCGCGTGGTCGCGGAACTGCTGCAGGTCGCGGGGGTCGAGCCGCAGTACCAGCGACTGGATGAGGCGGCGCGGGTCGAACTGCTGCGCCGCGAGCTTGCGAGCGAGCGGCTGCTGGGCAGTCCGTTCGCCAGCTACAGCGCGGAGACGCTATCGGAACTGGCGATCGTGCGCGCCGCCGCCCAGGCGCATGAACTGTATGGTCCGGCATGCATCACCACCTATATCGTTTCCAAGTGCGACAGCGTCTCGGACCTGCTCGAGGTCAACGTGCTGCTGAAGGAGGCCGGACTGTACCGCGGTCACGGTGCACGGCGGGCGTCGATCATGGTGGTGCCGCTGTTCGAGACCATCCAGGACCTGAAGCACTCCGCGCAGATCATGCGCGACTGGCTGTCGCTGCCCGAAGTCGCGGTGATCACCTCCTCGCACGGCTACCAGGAGGTCATGGTCGGCTACTCCGACTCCAACAAGGACGGCGGCTACCTGACCTCGGTCTGGAGCCTGTACCAGGGCACGCGCACGCTGGCTGAAGTTTTCGAACAGCACGGCACCCGCATGCAGGTGTTCCATGGCCGCGGTGGTGCGGTCGGGCGTGGTGGTGGCTCATCGGTGGCCGCGATCCGCGCCCAGCCGCACGGCACCGTCAACGGCCGCATCCGCATCACCGAGCAGGGCGAGGTGATCGCGGCCAAGTACGCCACCGCCGAGAGCGCCAGCGTCAATCTCGAGGCCATCACCGCCGCCACGCTGATGGCATCGCTGGAGGGGGACAGTATCGCCGCCGGCGATCGTCCGCGCTTCGCGGCGGCGATGGACGCGCTGTCGCAGGCGGCGTTCCAGGCGTACCGCTCGCTGGTCTATGAGACCGAGGGGTTCGCGACCGTGTTCCGGCAGATGACGCCGCTGCGCGAGATCGCTGATCTCAAGATCGGCTCGCGGCCGGCCTCGCGCACCAACTCGGATCGCATCGAGGACCTGCGGGCGATACCCTGGGTGTTCAGCTGGGCGCAGGCGCGCGTGATGTTGCCTGGCTGGTATGGGGTCGGCCACGCCTTACAGGCGTTTGGCGACAACGTGCTGCTGCGCGAAATGGTCGAGGCCTGGCCGTTCCTGCGCTCGACGCTCGACAACCTGGAGATGGTGCTGTCGAAGTCCGACATGGGCATCGCGGCGCGCTATGCCGGGCTGGTGCAGGATCGCGCACTCGCGCAGCACATCTTCGGGCGCATCCGCGACGGCTGGTCGGCGACCCACGATGCTTTGCTTGCGGTGACCGGCCAGACACGCCTGCTGCAGAAGCATCCCGCGCTCGACGCGGCAATACGCCTGCGGCTGCCTTATATAGAGCCGCTGAACTGGCTGCAGGTCGAGCTGCTCAAGCGCCATCGCGCGGGGGAGAAGGACCCGCGCATCCGCGAGGGTCTGCAGCTGTCGATCAACGCGATCGCCACCGCGCTGCGCAACAGCGGCTGACGCCGCGCCGGTGTGAGTCGCGTGTGTGCGAGCCGCGCGCGTGGGTCAGCTGGGCGCCAGCGCGGCGCGAAAGCTGCCGGTGATGAGTCCATGGATGCCGTTCCAGCCGATCTGCACGCCGATACACAGCAGGATGAATGCCGACAGCCGCACCACCACGCTGGTGCCGGTGGGGCCGAGCCTGTGCAGGATCCGGTCGGCATAGCGGTAGCACAGGTACACGCCCACGGCGACGATCAGTATGCCGATGGCCTGTGCCAGCGCGGTCGCCAGCAGCGCGCGCAGGCCCGGCGCCGGATTGGCGCCCAGGGTAAGGGCTACCGATATGGAGCCCGGCCCCACGGTCAGCGGCATCGTCATCGGATAGAACGCACGCTGGCTCAGCTCGTCCGGGCCGCACTGCGGCGGCTGCGTTGCATTGGAATCATTACGCTTCACCGTGGGCGTGGTACTGGGACTGTTGAGCAGCGACCAGCCGATAGAGCACACGACGATTCCACCCGCGACCTGCACCGCCGGAATCGACAGGCCGAAGAAATCGAGCACGTAGGCGCCGATCAGCGCCGAGGCGATCAGCAGCAGGAAGCTGTTGATCGCGACGTCCTTGGCCATGCGGCTGCGCTGATCGTGCGTCAGCGCCGCGGTCATCGCCAGGTAGATCGGCGCGCCGCCGAGCGGATCCACGATCGGCAGCAGCGCGCCCACGGCCAGCAGCACGACCGAGCCGAAATGCAGTAGCGCGCTGATGATCAGGGCCATGGTCGAACTCTAGCGCAATCCACGCCGGACGGTTGCCACGATGCACGGTCGCAGACTCCGGGGTGACGGCTTGTTTTTGCACGCCGGCGACCCCACATGTAGCAGTCGGAGCGAGGGGATTTTCCAGGAGATTGTCATGCAGCAGATACGACGCGCCGATCAACGCGGCTATGCCGATCATGGCTGGCTCAAGTCGTTTCACACGTTCTCTTTTGCCGACTATTTCGATCCCGAACACGTGGATTTCGGTGCGTTGCGGGTCATCAACGAGGATCGCGTGCAGCCGGGCGCCGGCTTTGGTACCCACGCGCATCGCGACATGGAGATCCTGAGCTACGTGCTGTCAGGTGCCCTGGCACACCGCGATTCGATGGGCAATGGCTCGACCATCGGCCCGGGCGACGTGCAGCGCATGAGCGCCGGCCGCGGCGTGCAGCACAGCGAGTTCAACGGCTCGAACAGCGAGCCGGTGCACTTCCTGCAGATCTGGATCGTGCCGAACCAGCGCGGCATCGAGCCCGGCTACGAGGAGCGGCATTTCAGCGTGCAGGAGCGGCGCGGCCGCCTGCGGCTGATCGCCTCGCCGGACCGCGCCGACGGCTCGGTGCTGATCCACCAGGACGCACGCGTGTACGCCGGCCTGTTCGACGCCGCGGAGCGCGCCAGCCTGGCGATTGCGCCGCGCCGCCGCACCTACCTGCACGTCGCGCGCGGCAGCATCAGCGCCAATGGCACGGCGCTGGCGGCGGGGGATGCACTGAAGCTCACCGACGCGGAGACGCTCGAGCTTGCGGATGGGCAGGCGGCAGAGGTGCTGGTGTTCGATCTGGCAGGCGAGGGCACGCCCCGATAACGCGGTTCCCGGCGCGTGGCGAACACGCCTAGTCTGCGCCCAGCTCGCGCGCCATGGCGGCGGCCTGGGCGAGCGCGCCGTCGCCTGGAAAGTAGCCGGGGAAGTCCACCAGCAGCGCCCGGGCGGTACGGCGATCGCCGGCGAGGCGCGCGAGTTCCGCCACGCGCAGCGTCTCGGCGCCCGAGCGCGGACGAAATGATGCATCGACGGCCAGGCATTGCTGCACCAGGCGCGTGACACGGGCGTTATCACGCGCCAGCGCGCGCGTCACGTACTGCTGGGCCAGCCGCCGCGCCAGCCCCGGATCGTCCAGCCGGCGCAGGCGCCCGAGCATCCAGTCATAGCACTCCAACGCGTGCTGCTGGCGCGCCAGTTCGTGCTCGATGCTGCGCCAGGCGCCGGCCTGGTTGCCGCCGCGCGCCTCGCCATAGATCGTATCCATGAAGCGGTCGCGTTCGCGCTCGCGCGCAAGCTGCATGCGTGCCGTGCGCCGCTCGGGGGTATCGATAGGCTCGTGGCCGAGCGCATGGCGGCGCTCATACAGCGCGCCGCCGATCAGCGCGAACAGCGACAGCCCGGCGAACTGCGCCGCCGGGATCAGCAGCCACCGCGGCAGCAGTGAGCGCGTGTCGAGCAGCCACAAACCCAGCGCCTGCATCAGCATCACTGCGAGGATGCCGGCGTACGCCGGGCCCAGTGAGCGCACGATCTGCCACAGCGCCAGCGGATTGACCGCCTGCACGAAGCTGTTGCCGGCGCCCAGCGCAGCGATCGATGCCGGCAGTGCGCCGGCGGCAAGCACGCCGAGCGCGATCGCGATTACCGGGCTGACGTACCCGGCCAGCCACCGCAGCACGCCGTAGACCAGCAGCACGATCCCCAGTTGCAGCAGCGGCCGGTGCTCATTGATCGGGTTGAGCATCTCGACCGCCAGCACCGGTGGTTCTCTCGCGCCGTTGGCGATCTGCTCCAGCAGCACATAGGCGTAGTTGAACAGCCACAGCAGCAGCAGCAGCGCGAGCACGATGCCAACCAGTCCGCCGTAAGGCGCCACCAGGAAACCCAGGCTAAGCACCGCAATCAGCACCAGCACCGTCGGGCGCGCGGGCAGCAGCAGGTAGCGCAGGAAATCCTGGGGTGGCATCGCGCCTGCATTATCGCCGCTTCTGCATGGCGCCAAACACCGCTATGCTCGCTGGCCCAGTCACGACGACGGCGAGGCCTGATGGACCTGCAACTCTCCGGCAAGCGGGTATTGGTGACCGGCGGCAATTCCGGCCTGGGCGCGGCGATGGTGCGCGCGTTCGCCGCCGAGAAGGCACGCGTGGCCATCAACTACCTGGTGCATCCGGAACTCACCGGGCAGCTGGCGAGCGAGTTGCGCGCCGCGGGCGGCGAGGTGCTGGAGCTGGCCGCCGACGTCACCCAGGCGGATGCGGTTGCCGCGATGTTCCAGAAGCTCGACGCCGCCTGGGGTGGGCTCGACGTGCTGGTCAACAATGCCGGCATCGACGGTGCGCGCGCCATGTCCTGGGAGACCGATCCGGCGGCCTTCAACCGGGTGCTGGATATCAACCTGTGCGGCGCTTTCCTGTGCGCGCGCGAGGCACTCAAGCGCATGGTGGCGCAGCGCGCCGGCGTGATCATCAACACCAGCAGCGTGCACGAACTGATCGCGTGGAGCGGCTATAGCGGCTACGCGGCCAGCAAGGCTGGAGTGTCGATGATGTCCAGGACCATGGCGCAGGAGGCGGGGGCCTACGGCGTGCGGGTACTGTGCATCGCGCCTGGGGCAATCCGTACGCCGATCAACGCCGCTGTCTGGCAGGATCCCGCCGGACAGCAGGATTTGATCAGCAAGATCGCCATCGGTCGGGTCGGAGAACCGCAGGACGTGGCGGGAATGGCGGTGGTACTGGCTTCGGACGTGGCCGGGTACGTGACCGGCACCACCGTCTTCATCGATGGCGGCATGACCGACTACCCGGCGTTCAGTCATGGTGGCTAGCCCGGACGGGGCGGTCGTCGGAGAGGTAGCGTTCGGCGCGCCGGGGGTCGCGCCGACCTGGTCCTCGAGCGACAAGGATTACGTCAGCACCGCGCTCGGCGGTTCGCGGCTGTGGGTCACGGTCGGCCACGGGATCATCAACGAGATCTACTGGCCTTCCACCGGCCAGCCGCAGGTGCGCGACTTGAGCTTCTACCTGGTAGGCGACGGCACGCCCGGCGCTGCGCGTTGGGTGGACCTCAAGCGCGTGCGCGACTACACGCTCGCCACACCGGGCCCGTACCGGCCGGTGCTGACCATCACGCACCACGGCGATGACTACGAGCTGGCGATCGAGGTGCTGCCCGATCCCCAGCGCGACGTGCTGCTGCTGCGCTTTGCGATCAACGGGCCGTACCGGCTGGTGGTGATCGTCGCGCCGCACCTCGGCACCACCGGCCGCCACAACAGTGCCTGGGTGGATGACGGTCACGCCTATGCGCAGCACGGTGAAGTCTGCGCCTGCCTGACCGCCGACCCGCCGCTGACCAGGCTCAGCTGCGGCTACGTCGGCGCGTCCGACGGCTGGCAGGATCTGGATCGGCACGGCGAGCTCACGTACGCGTTTACTGCTGCCGAGGACGGCACCGTGGCACTGACCGGCCAGGCGCCGGCGGCCAGCGGGGTGCTGGCGCTGGGTTTCTCCTCCAGCGCCGTCGGCGCCTTCACGCGGGCACGCACCGCGCTGGCGGCGTCATTCGACGCGCTGCGCGAGGAATTCCTGCAGGACTGGAACGACTGGGGAGCACGGCTGCGGCTGCCGCGCCCGGATGACGCGCTCGGCGACGCCGGGCTGCAGTCGGCCGCGGTGCTGAAAATCCACGAAGACCGAGCCTACCCGGGCGCGGTGGTGGCGAGCCTGAGCGTACCCTGGGGCAACAGCACCGACACACTGGGTGGCTATCACCTGGTGTGGCCGCGCGACGCGACGCTCACCGCGTTCGCGCTGCTGGCGGCGAACCAGCTGGTCGATGCGCGCCACATGCTGGCGCACCTGACGGCGACGCAGTCGCGCGACGGCCGCTGGCCGCAGAATTACTTTCCCAGCGGCAAGCCGTTCTGGGTCGGCGTGCAGCTGGATGAGGCGGCATTTCCCGTGCTGCTGGCGGCCAAGCTGCGCGAGCTTGGCGAGCCCGAGCTGCCGGGCACGCGGCAGATGGTGGCGAGCGCGGTCGGCTTCCTTGCGCGCACCGGGCCGTCCAGTCCACAGGATCGCTGGGAGGAGAATCCGGGGGTGAGTCCCTTCACGCTGGCGGTGGCAGTCAGCGCGCTGGTGGCGGCCGAGCCGTGGCTGAGCGATGCGGAGCGCGACTACGCGCTCAGCCTTGCCGATGACTGGAACGAACGGCTGGAGAGCTGGTGCTACGTGTCGCACACCGAACTGGCACGCAGCATCGGCGTGACCGGCTACTACATACGCATCGGTAGCGAGGACCGCAGCAGCGCCCTGAGCGGCCAGGTGCAGCTGCGCAACCGCGATGGCGAGGTGATCCAGGCCGCGGCGCTGGTGAGCATGGATTTCTCCTACCTGACGCGCCTGGGACTGCGCAGCGCGCAGGATCCGCGCATCCAGGACACCATCAAGGTGGTCGACCAGGTGCTCAAGGTGGATACGCCTTCGGGCGCGGTTTATCACCGCTATAACGACGACGGCTACGGCGAATATGCGGACGGCCGGCCATTCGACGGCGGCGGCGTCGGGCGCGCCTGGCCGCTGCTGGTGGGGGAGCGCGGACACCTGGCGATGCAGAGCGGCGAGGATCCGATCGGCTACCTGCGTACCATGTGGAACTGCGCCAGCGTCGGCGGCCTGCTGCCGGAACAGGTGTGGGATGCGGCGCCGATCCCGGAGCTCGGGCTCGCGCCGGGGCGCCCCACCGGTAGCGCGATGCCGCTGCTGTGGACGCACGCGGAATTTCTCAAGCTGCTGATCGCGCGCGAGCAGCGCCGTCCGATCGAGCTGCTGCAGTCGGTCGAGCAGCGCTACCGCACAGGCCCAGACAATGCTTACGCGGCACGGGTCGCGGTGGCCTGGCACTGGCGCTGCGAGGTGCCGGTGCTCAGGCACGAGACCGGGCGCGCGCTGCTGATCGAGGACCGTCGAGCTTTCACGCTGCACTTCGGCTATGACGGCTGGCAGCGGGTCGAGGAGCGCGCAGCGCTGCCGCAGCCGTTCGGACTGTGGGCGGTACGGTTGAGTCACGAGGAACTGAGCGGGCCGGCGCAGCTGAATTTCACCCGCCGCTACGAGGATCGCTGGGAGGGCGTCGATCACAGCGTGGCCCTCGGGCACACCGACAAGGAACGTGCGCTCACCAGCTTCGGCTAGGAACCGGCCGCTGGCGCAGCGTGAGGCACGGGCATCGCGCCCGTGCCTCCCTCTGCCAGCTGTGCTGCTAGCGCGACTTCTTGACGGCGTCCTTGACGTCTTCCTTCAGATCGCCGTACTTTTTCTGCAGCGTACCGCCGACCTTCTGGACCGTTCCGCGATCTTCGAGATCGGGATTGCCCACGGCGCGGCCCGCCACTTCCTTGACCTTTCCCTTGGCTTCCTCGACTCGTCCTTTGACCTGATCGTTGTTCATGACAGCTCCTTTTGGGTTTCCAGGGCGCAGAAAGTATGACCACCCGCGGCCTCCCGGCCACGTCACGCGCCTGAGCTTAGTTCGTCAGAGTTTTCTGACCGCAACGGCCCGCCAGGCGCGATTGCGCGCGGCAGCAGCCATCCGGCGACAGATTGCGGCCTGGAATCAGACGGCGCCGACACCGCTATGAGGCGCCGTCGGCAGGCAGCCGTGCTCACGCTTTTCGTATAACTGCCGCGCCCATAGTCATCCAACAAGTTCCCGGGAGTTGCAGATGCTGTACTACGCCGTCGTGTTTCTGGTCATTGCCCTGATTGCCGGGGCGCTCGGCTTCTTCGGAATCGCCGGCGCTGCCGTGGGCATCGCAAAGATCCTGTTCTTCGTGTTCCTGGTGCTGTTCCTGGTGTCGCTGCTGCTCGGTCGGCGCGCGCGCCCAACGATCTGACTCATGAATTAAAGGAAAGGAGACGAATCCCATGCTTACACCCTCACGTCACACCCGCACGCGTCGTGCGCTGGCCGCGATCGGCGCGGCCGCAGGTGTTGCGGTCTGCCTGCTGGCGAGCGCCGCCGACAACGACATGGCGCCCACCGCGCACAGCGACAGTGTCGGGGCCGCAATCGACGACAGTGCGATCACCGCCCGGGTAAAGGCGAGCTACATGGGCGATGACCGGCTGAAAGGCTCGCACATCAAGGTCACCACCACCAACGGCGTGGTCACACTGACGGGCAGTGCGACCAGCGCCGACTCGAAGGATGCCGCCGAGCAGCTCGCCCGCGGCATCGACGGCGTCAAGAGTGTCGATGACGAAGTGATGACACCGTCGAGCAGCGGGGCGGCACACCGGGCGGTGGCGAAGACCGAACGCGTGGGTTCGGACAGCTGGATCACGACCAAGGTCAAGTCCGAGATCATGGCCGACAGCGTCAGCAAGGGTTTCAAGGTCAGCGTCAAGACCGTGCATGGCGTGGTGATGCTCAGCGGCGTACTGCCGAACGACGACGCGGTCGCGCACGTCAAGGACCTGGCGCAGAAGGTCGAAGGTGTGAAGAGCGTCGAGGCATCGCAGCTCACCTCGTCCCCGGGCTGATCGGGCTCGAACTTCGCTGGCGGAGCGGGGCGGCCGTGGCGCCGGCGGGCGTGCCGCTCCGCTCCAGCGTGTGCAGGAAAGTGGCAATGTCCGCCAGCACCGGGGCTCGGCGCCGGCCCGGAAGCGAAATCGCCGCCAGTACGTCGATATGGCCGCGGCCAGGATAGATCCGGGTCTGTACCGCGACACCCTGCGCACGCAACGCGGCGGCGAGGTCCTCGGTATTGCTGGCCCAGACCATCCTGTCGGCACCTCCATGCAGCAGCAGCGCAGGTGGTGACAGCGCTGAGGCATACGGCAGCACCTGCCAGTCGTGCGACGTGAATGGCGGCCCGAAGATGTCGTGCAGCGCGGGCGTGTCGGGAATCAGTCCATAGGGCCCGGACAGGCCGACCAGGCCGATAATCCGCTGCGGGTCGGCGCCGGCCGCGTCCAGGTACTGGCGATTGAGTGCCAGCATCGCCGCCATGTGAGCGCCGGCCGAGTGGCCCATCAGGATGACGCGCCGTGGATCGCCGCCATACTCTGCCGCATGCTGCTGTACCCATGCCACCGCCTGTGCACCGTCGTCCAGGAACAGCGGGAAGCGCACCTGCGGGTACAGGCGATAGTCGGGAATGACCGTCACGTACCCGAGGCGCGCCAGCGCCACGCCGACAAAGCGATATTCCTGGCGCTTGCCCTCATCCCAGCTGCCGCCATACCAGAATACGATCACGGGTCGCGCGCCTGCTGGCGTCGCCGGCGCCGCTGCCGTGCCTGGCGAGGCTGCGATTCCTGACGCCGCCGCCGCGGCGGGTCGATAGACGTCGAGTCGTTGGCGAGGGTCGGTGCCGAAGGCGATGCCGGACTGGCGCTGGATGCCTGAAAAATAGGTCGGCAGATTCGCCACGCCGAAGGCGATCGTGGTGCAGCCCGACAGCAGCCATGTCATCGCGAGCGCGCCGCTGAGCGCGACCAGGGGCGGTCGCAGGGCATGCATGGTGGCGCCAACCTTAGGACTGCGGCGCCTGCACGCGCGGCAACGGTTCCGGCAACTGTGCCAGGTAGTAGGCCAGCACTGCCATGGTGGCGACCTGGCTCTTGAGATTCTGCGGATCGACCTTGTCGAGCGTGTCGGCGGCGGTGTGGTGATAATCAAAGTAATGCCGCGCATCCACCAGCGGAGAGAACCCCGGCGTCCCCGCGGCCTGCAGCGGGGCGATGTCGGCCCCCAGCGCTCCGTCACGGCGCTCGAGCGCGGTGGCGCCGATCGGCGCGAGTGCGCTGAGCACCGGCTGCAGCAGTGCCAGCGATTCCGGCGTCACGCTGGCGTTGATGCCGAGCGCGCGGCCGGCGCCTTCATCGCTTTCGATCGCGGCGCTCTGGGTCGCGATGTCCTGCTGCACCGAATCGAAATAGGCCCGGTCGCCGCCGCCGCTGCCGCTCTCCTCGTCGGCCCAGGCGATGAAGCGGATGCTGCGCCGGGCGTGCACGTTGAGTTGCTGCAGTACCTGGATGACACCGGCCGCGGCCATCACGCCAACGCCGTCGTCGGTGGCGCCGGTGGCAAGGTCCCAGGAGTCGAGGTGACCGGAGACCACGACCACCTCGTCCGGCCGCTCGCTGCCGCGCCAGTCGGCGATCACATCGGCGCTGTCGGCTTCGGGCAGTGACCTGGCGGTCAGCAGCAGCTTCATCGTCACCGCGCCGCCTGCGCTGAGGCGATCGACCAGATCGGCGTCTTCGGCGCTGAGCGCGGCCGCCGGGATCGGTGCCTGCCTGGGTTTCCAGAACGTCTCCCCGGTGTGCGGCAGACGGTAGTCGGCGCCGCCGACCGAGCGCACCAGCGCGGCCGCGGCCCCGAGCGCTGCGGCGGTCGAAGGTCCCTGGAAGCGGTACATTCCGGCCTGTCGATAGGCAGCCCCCGCCTCGCCGTTGTCGGCCAGGCGCTGGTCGAAGCGCACCTCGAACAACACGATGCTGCCGCGCACTTCCGCGGAGCGCGCCTGCAGCTCGTCGAAATCGTGTACCACGATCACGCGCGCGGTCAAACCGCCCGCGGGTGTGGCGCTCGAACTACCGAGCGCGGTCAGGTGCAGCGTCTGCGTGATCCCCGGCGGCCGGCCGGGATACTCGGTGAGCTCGGCGTGCTCCTCGCCGCGCACCCAGTGCGATACCTTGGCGGGCTGCAGGCGTACGTCCGCGCCCAGCGCGCGCATCGCGCCGGCGACCTGCACGATGGCGGCGGCGAGTTGCGGCGAGCCGGACAGCCGCGGACCGATGCGATCGGTCAGCTCGGCAAGCCGCTGCCAGCTCCAGTCGCTGCCCATTGCCGCATCGCGGATGCGCGCCATCGTCGCGATCACCTCGGGATCGGTCGGTGGCGGAGGTGGGGCTTCGGCCGCCGCGCCGGTCAACGTGATCAACAGGGCGGCGATCAGCATGGCGGCGCTCGCGGCCGGCCGGGCAAGGGTGCGGTGATGCATGTCGGCACATCGTAGCCCAACGGCGCGCGCGCGTCTCAGCGTGGCTGCATGCGAATCGCGCCATCCAGTCGAATGGTCTCGCCGTTGAGCATCTGGTTCTGGAGGATCTCCGCCAGCAGCGATGCGTATTCGTCCGGTCGGCCGAGGCGGGGAGGGAACGGCACCTGGCTGCCGAGCGACTGCTGCACCTCGGGCGACATGGCGGCGAGCATAGGGGTCAGGAACACCCCCGGTGCGATGGTGACCACGCGGATGCCGGAGGAAGCCAGTTCGCGCGCCATCGGCAGCGTCATCGCGACCACGCCGCCCTTGGAGGCCGCGTAGGCCACCTGGCCGATCTGGCCGTCGAAGGCTGCGACCGAGGCGGTCATCACGATGACGCCGCGCTCGCCATCGGCGCCCGGGGCATTGCGCTGCATCGCCAGCGCAGCACTCTTGCATACCAGCACCGTGCCGACCAGGTTCACTTCGATCACCTTGCGGAACAGATCCCCGGGCATCGCGCCTTGCCTGCCCACCAGGCGAGCCGCGGTGGCGATGCCGGCGCAATTGACGGCGGCGCTGATGCGCCCCAACCGCGCCTGCGCCTGCTCGATGGCCGCGTCGACCGCGCTCTCGCTCGTGACATCGGTGGCGATGAACGACGCGCTGGCGCCCAGGGTGCTGACCGCAGCGGACCCCTGCGCCTGGTTGATGTCGAGCAGCACCACCTGGCCGCCGCCAGCAACGATGCGCGCCGCCGCCGCCAGGCCGAGGCCGGAGGCGCCGCCGGTAATGATCGCGCGTGTGTCAGACAGGTTCATCGCATCCGCCCCGCTGTATGTGGCTTGCCGTGGCACGTGTCAGCCGGCATGCCGTCCAGATCAGGGCGCGCGGGCAATTGCGGCGCTGGCACGCGGTGAGCGAGTATATTGAAACTGAAGAGGTAATCTGAACATGAATGTGAATCTGAGCATCGGGCCGGTGATATCGCTGATCGCGGGTATACTGATCCTTATCGTTCCGCGCCTGCTCAACTATATCGTCGCGGTGTACCTGATTCTGATCGGGATCGTGGGACTGATGGGCAGCGGGTACTTTCGCATACATTGACTGCCCACGCGTGCCGACCGGCGGTCGACCCGTGGATCGAGGAGCGTGACAATGAAGGCTACGCAGCAGTTGCATGAGCTCGGACAGAGCCTGTGGCTCGACAACATCACGCGCGGATTGCTCACCAGCGGCACGCTGGCGCGCTACATCGGCGAGCTGTCGGTCACCGGGTTGACGTCCAATCCCACGATATTCGACAAGGCGATCCGGGACTCCAGTTTCTACGATGCAGCCATCGAGCAGAAGGCGGCCGCTGGCAAGTCGGGTGAGGCGCTGTTCTTCGACCTGGCGCTGGAGGACCTGACCCGTGCGGCGGATCTGTTTCGGCCGTTGCACGACGCCAGCGCCGGCATCGACGGCTGGGTATCGCTGGAGGTGTCGCCGCTGCTGGCTGACGACAGCGCCGGCACCATCAAGGCCGCGGCGGGGCTGCACCGGCGGGCGCAGCGGCCGAACCTGTATATCAAGATTCCGGGGACCGACGCCGGCGTACGCGCCATCGAGGAGACGATCTTCGCCGGCGTACCGGTGAACGTCACGCTGCTGTTCTCGTGCGAGCAGTACCTGGCGGCCGCCGAAGCCTACATGCGCGGCATCGAACGCCGGGTGACGGCGGGGCTGGACCCGAAGATACAGTCGGTGGCGTCGATATTCGTCAGCCGCTGGGATACGGCGGTGCAGGACAAGGTCGCGGCGCCGCTGCGCAATCGGCTCGGCATTGCAGTCGCCAGGCGCACCTACCGTGCCTACCGGCAGCTGCTTGCTTCCGAGCGCTGGCGCAAGCTGGCGGCGGCGGGCGCTACCCCGCAGCGGCTGCTCTGGGCCAGCACCGGCACCAAGGATCCCAAGGCATCCGACACACTCTATATAGAGGCGCTTGCGGCGCCGGACACGGTCAATACCATGCCCGAGCCGACGCTGCTCGCGTATGCCGATCATGGAAAGATCGGTGCGGCGATGCCGGCCGATGGTGGCGACGCGGATGCGCTGCTGGCCGAATTTGCGCGCGCCGGCATCGAGCAGGTGCCGCTCGCGGCCCGGCTGCAGCGCGAGGGAGCGAGTTCGTTCACCAAGTCCTGGGAAGACCTGCTCGCGTGCCTTGCCTCCAAGAGCGCGACGCTCACGCGTCCGGCGGCGGCCAGCCAGAGATGAGCGTACGCGCCCGGCCGCTCGCCGGTCGCCGCTCAGTGGTGCGCGCTCGGCCGCACGCTGCCCGACCGGCACCCTTGCGTGTGCTGGGCATCGACATCGGCGGATCGTTCCTGAAGGCGGCGGTAATCGACGGCCATGGGCGCATGTTGACCGATCGGCTCAAGCTCAGGACGCCAGAGGCGTGCACGCCGAAGGTCATGGTTCGCGCGCTGCTGCGCCTGGTCAAGCCGCTGCCGCGATATGACCGCATCGCGATCGGCTTCCCGGGGGTGGTGCGCAACGGCCGGGTACTCACCGCGCCGCACTGGGGCACGCGCGTATGGGCGAATTTCGAACTGGCAAAGGTACTGGCGCAGCAGCTGCGTGCGCCGGCCCGGCTGATCAACGACGCGGAGATGCAAGGGCTGGCCGTGATCCGCGGCAAGGGCCTGGAACTGGTGCTGACACTGGGCACCGGCGCCGGCACCGCCCTGTTTCGCGACGGCCAGCTGATGCCGCACCTGGAGCTGGC
>Ga0116229_10002626_pt1 | contig 29151 bp, 29 predicted proteins | sample S1TSphgellanicum_3_FD_87313 | JGI IMG/M metagenome (GOLD analysis project Ga0116229, IMG submission 87313) | Host-associated microbial communities from peat moss isolated from Minnesota, USA - S1T2_Fc - Sphagnum magellanicum MG | ecosystem: Host-associated > Plants > Peat moss > Unclassified...
AAAGAATGCAGCACCGACCAAGTCTGAAATTCTCGCTACCATTTCGAAGGAAACAGAGCTCACCAAGAAGCAGGTCGGAGCCGTGTTTGACTCGCTTTCCGCGGCGATCAAGAAGAGTCTGCGTAGTCACGGTCTGTTCACGATGCCCGGGCTCCTCAAGATGAAAGTCGTCAAGAAGCCGGCCACGAAGGCACGCGAGGGAGTCAATCCGTTCAACGGCGAGAAGATGATGTTCAAGGCAAAACCCGCCAGCAAGAAAGTGCGCATTGCCGCACTGAAAACGCTGAAGGAATTCGTGAACTGATTTTGCGCTTGGGGAGCGGCCGTGGAGATCCGGCCGCTCCCCGGGAACCCTTCACTCGATCGCGACGAGATCGACGTCGAAGACCAGGGTCGCACCCGGCGGAATGACGCCGCCGGCGCCGCTCTCCCCGTAGGCGAGTTCCGCGGGAATGATGAGGCGGCGGCGTTCACCGATTTTCATTCCGGCGACGCCCTGATCCCAGCCCTTGATGACTTGGCCGGTGCCGAGTGCAAAGCGAAACGGCTGACCGGTGGTTCGCGAGCTGTCGAATTGCTTGCCCTTGTGGTCGGGCGCGGCAACCTCGTACAGCCAGCCGGTGTATTGCACAACCGCCATTTGTCCCGCCGCGATCGGCGCTCCGCTGCCCGCTTGCAACTGAGTCGTTTGCATCGACGTTACTCCGGGGGCCGGCACCGCGCCGGGTTTTGGGCCGCACGCCGCCACAGCGGCGGTGAGAATGGCGAGCGGCAATTGGCGCGATACAGCGAACGTCATTCCGGCATATTACCGGCTGTGGTCGAATTGAGCTCCATGAATTTTCATCGCGCCGGCGGCGCCGAGCACGAAAGTGGCGGCGACGATCAGCAGCGCCTCTTGTCCATCCCAGATCGCGGCGATGATCGCGCCGCTCCCCAACGCAGCGGCCAAGCTCAGGCCGATGTCAACGTGAACACCCAGGCACCATAGCCGCGCAGTGCTGATCGCATCGTCGATTTCGTCGACTACTTGTAGCACCCACTCCATCGGATGGCGCTACTTCTTGTCTTCCCAGCTGCCGCGAATTTTCTCGGCCCAATTCTTGTAACTGTGCCAGTTGTAAAGGTTGTTGGTGATCGCGGCGTGTCGGCCGCCCGTCTTGAATGCGTCTCGAGGCGTGCCGCTGCCCGCCTTGTCCGCGCGGGGAGCCCGGCGATCCACACCGGTGTATCGAGGTTGATTTTTGAGGTCGGTCATCAATTGCGCCTTGAGTCCATGTGCGACGACAGTAAGTGCCCTGCTCCGTACTCGACAGGAACTGTGTCACAGGGGGGTCCACCATGTCGCCATCTAGCGACGGCACTGCGATCTGCCTCTCAGAGGATGTCGCGGTAAGTTAAATCCGCCTCAAGTTCCCGTTCGCCGCCAAGCGTCGAACAACGGCCGGAGTTCGTCGAGCGAGCCCTCGAGTGCCGCGGGCAACAAGGTCGTATAGGAATCGAGCAGCGCCATCGCGTTCTGCGCGGGATCCGTTCTCGTCGCCGCGCCCAAGCGGCGCGCCATGCCGCGATTCACGACGTGCAGGTTCTCGTACAGCTTCTCGAGTTCCGTAAATCCTTCGCCTGCGCCGGTGCCCGCGATCTCACGCGCCAGTAGGAACATGCAGACGCTGCGGTACAGGGTCTCCGCCTCGTTCGCGAAGGGCAGATGAAATCGCGCCATGGGCCGGAAACGATCGGTCCACGGACAGCCCGCCGTGGCCATGATCAAGCCGAGTACGGAACTCAATGCCTGCTGCGCCGTGGTCTCGGCGTAGATCGAGCGCTCCGCCTGCGTGACGGTCACCCCGAGGGTGTCGAAAGACACCAGAGCTTTGAGCGGCTCGATCGCGGAGGCCATGTGCAGCGCCGCCGGACAGTGCGGCTGGCCGGCATCCAGAGGACAGTTGGCGCATTGATTGAATTTCAAGTCCGCCCAAAAAGGCGGTGCGGCGGGGATCTCATTGGTGAGATGAAAATCCTCCGCGTCGAAGGTGAAGTCCAGCACCGTCTGCGTACCGTCCGGCAGATCGAATCGATACCGGATGCGGTGCGAGTCGGTCATGCCACGAGTCGATAACAGGGCGTGTATTGCGTGCCCTTGCACTTCATCCGGTCTTGCGCCACGAACGAGCGCAGCAATTGGTCGAGCGGTTCCATGATGGACGGCTCACCCGCGAGTTCGAATGGACCGTGGCGTTCGATCGCGCTGACTCCATATTCCTTGATGTTGCCGGCCACGATGCCGGAGAATGCACGCCGCAGATTGGCGGCCCGTTCGTGCGCCGGCTGTTCGTGCGATAGGCGAAGCGCCCGCATCGAGGCATGCGAAACTTCGAAGGGCAGCTGAAACTCCAAGGGAATCTTCAGCAGCCAATTGTAGCCGTAGGAATCCTTGGCCTGGCGCCGATAGTCGCGCACCTGGGCCATCCCGGATACCATCGCGCGCGCGACGGCCACGGGATCGTCGATGATCATCTGATAGCGCGATTGCGCCGCCTCCCCCAAGGTCAAGCCGATGAAGCGATGGATCTGCTCGAAGTACTCAGCGCTGTCCGCCGGACCCGTGAAGACCAGCGGAAAGGGCAGTTCGCGGTTGGCGGGATCGAGCAGGATGCCGAGCAAGTAGAGGATTTCCTCCGCCGTGCCGGCACCTCCCGGGAAAATGACGATGCCGTGGCCCAAGCGAACGAACGCTTCCAGGCGCTTTTCGATGTCGGGCATGATCACCAATTGGCTGACGATCGGATTCGGCGGCTCGGCGGCGATGATGCCTGGCTCGGTGATCCCCAAGTATCGGCCGTCGATGATCCGCTGTTTCGAATGCCCGATGGTCGCGCCCTTCATCGGACCCTTCATGGCCCCCGGACCGCAGCCCGTACACACATCGAGGCCGCGCAACCCGAGTTCGTAGCCGACCTTCTTGGTGTAGTCGTATTCGATCCGCCGGATGGAATGGCCGCCCCAGCACACCACGAGATTGGGCCTGACCTGAAATTCCAGAACCCGGGCATGGCGCAAGATATGGAATACCGCGTTGGTGATGCTCGGGGAGGACGACAGGTCGAAGCGCCCGCTCTCCATGATTTCGTTGGAAATGAACACCACGTCGCGCAGCACCGCGAACAAATGATCCTTCAAGCCTCTGATCATCACGCCGTCGACGAAGGCCGCCGCCGGCGCGTTCTTGATCTCGAGCTTGATACCCCATGCCTGCGGCACGATCCGCAGGTCGAAGTCGCGGTACTTCTCGAACAACGCCCGCGCATCGCCCGTGTCGTTGCCCGAGTTGAGCACGGCGAGCGCGCACTTGCGGAACAGCGGGTAGAGGCCGCCTTGTCCGGAATCGAGCAATTTGGCGATTTCCTGCTGCGACAGGTGCTCGAGGCTGCCCTTCGGCGCGACCCGCGCGTCGACCATGTCAGAGGAAAGAATCGTGGTTTCCACACGCCACCTGTTTCAAGGATAGATATCGATGGGGATGTTATCTCGAGTGCGCATCCATACTTCGACCATATCGGAATTCGACAGGGCGATACAGCCGTCCGTCCAGTCGTTCGAGGCGTAGTACGCCGCCGGATGCTTGGGCGTATTGGGAAGGCCATGAATCATGATCGAGCCCCCGGGTGCCCAGCGATTCTTGCGGGCGCGTAGCTCGTCCTCCTTGTTGGGATAGGACACCTGGATGGCCAGAAAGAAGTCACTGCGCGTATTGCGGCGCGCCAGGTAGTAGTGGCCCTCGGGAGTTCGGAAGTCGTGTTCGCGCTCTTTCTGACCGGTCGGGCTCAATCCGAGTTGCACCTTATACTCGCCGAGGAGCCGGCTGCCGCTGTAAAGATACAGCTTGTGCTCAGCTTTATGGACGACCACACGGTCGGCGGCCGCGATCTCTTCCGCCGCAGCGGGGCGTAGCGGTCCCGCGACGCACAGCGCGAAACCCAGGAGCAGGCCGGCGGCCTTGAGCGCCGCCGTGGCCGCGGCCATCCGGGGGGCGCTCGTCGGAGTGCGGCTGATTCTAGGCATCATCGGTGAAATTATAGCGTGTCGACATCAGGTCATAATCGGCGATAGCTCACGTCCCGGTATACTGGCGCACATGCGTGTACTCTTTTTTTCCGCCTTCCCTCTGCTGCTCGGGCTGTGCGCCGGCTGCGCCACCCAGTCCTCCACCGAGCCTGTCGAGTTCCTCGACGAGCGCACCGCAATGACCCTGGCCGCGCTCAAGGAACCGATCGAACTGATGCCGAGTGCCCAGCATGCGGCGCTCACGCTCAACAAGCGCACCAGCTTCGCCTACTTGGGTCCAGTGGAATGGAATCGCATGGGCACGATCAGCTACGGCCTGTGGGTCCACATTGCACCCGGCAATGACCTCCAAGCCGCCGATATTCGGGCACCGGGGGCGGTCACCTTGGTCCTCGATCAGGGACCCTTGGTCTTGTCGCTCGTCGAGTCGCCGACTCTCGGCCATGACCCGTACAAGCCCGTGGTTTCCTGGGGCCAGGCCGCCTACTTCAATCTGAGCACCGACACGCTGAAAAAGATGGCGGCGAGTCAGAAGATGGAACTCGACGTGCGTGCGGTGGATGAGACCACCATCATGTTCTACGCCAGCCACGACACGCGCGAGGCGCTCAGCGCCTACGCGCACAGCCGCGGACTCACTGACGATTGATGGCCACCACCCGCGGCAGAGTGATGGTCGTCCCCGGACGCACATCGCTGAAATCGACATCCGGGTTGTACTGCGCGGCCAGCCAAATGGGTAGGTCGGCATGCTGCGCAATCGTCCACAACGACTCCCCGCGCTTCACCGAATAATTTTCGGTGCCGGCGATCCGGTGTGCGGCGAAAAACGCCTCTTGCAATTGCCGGTGATAGTCGCGCCGGGCCGCGACGAACTGTGCCGCCGTGACCTTGGATAAATCCAACTTGATCTTCCGGCCGAGCGTGACCGTGCCTTTTTTATGCAGCCGGTTGAGCGTGCGCAGCGACTGCGCATCGACCTGGCACCAATCCGCGATGTGCCCCAGCGTCTCCGCCGCCTGCACGATCGTGGTGTCATCCGCGCCGACGCCGTAGTCGGTGGTGTCGGTGTTGCCCGTCGGAGCGGCGACCGGCAACAAGGCATTGCTGTCCGTTTGCCGGGCGTACACCGGCTCGGCGGGTGGTCGAGAATGCGCAGCAGGCGGTGCGATCGCGGGCGCTGGATTTGCCGGCTGCGCCGTACCCGCCATACTCCCCGGCTCGTCGCTGCCGGCGATGCCCGTGCTGACCACCGTGGTCCCCGCAACCGTCGCGCCCGCAGCGGCGCCCGAAACTTCGCCGCGCGATGCCGGTGGCGGAATGCGGACAATTTCGCCACGCGCAATCGCATGCTCAGGTGTCCAGCCATTGACCGCAAGCAACCGGCTCAAGCTCACGCCCGCTGTGGCGGCAATGCCGGCCAAAGTCTCTCCGCGGCGCACCTTGTGGTTGCCCTCGGTACGCTGCGCAACGTAGCGCTGAGTCGGCGCCAATCGCGCCCACGCGGCCGCGATCTCGCTTTGCGGCGGCGTGCCGGGCAGCCGTAACATATAGCCACGCGGCACCAATCGAGCGCCGCTCCAGACCGGCGGCCGCAGCGCCGGGTTCAGCACCTTGAGTGCACCCATGTCGACCTTGAAGGCCTTCGCCAGCGCATCCACCGCGACGTAGTCCGGAACCTCGACCGCGGTGCTTTCGGTGTCAGTGAGCCGCGTGATCGGACCAAAGTATTTCTCCGCGTTGCGATCCACCTCGAGCGCCGCCAGGAACGCGACATAGAAATTGCGCGACGCGAAGCCGAACGTCTTCCCTTGGTAGCGCTTGACGATGACCGCGATGTCGCTGGTGCCGAGTTCGTCCTGCGCGCGGCGCAGGCCGCCCGGGCCGTGATTGTAGGCGGTGACCGCGAGCGGCCAGGTGCCGAGCAGCCGATAGTTGTACAACATCAAATTCGCGGCGGCGTCCGTGGCGCTGTAAGGGTCCAGACGCTCGTCGACCACGCTGTCCACGCGCATGAAGCGCTTGGCGGTCCCCGGCATGAATTGCCATAGACCCGCCGCGCCGACCTTGGAATAGGCGGCGAGATTGAACGAAGATTCGACGTGCGGTAACGCCGCGATTTCCGCCGGGACGCCGCGCTTCGCCAACGTCTGCGCGATCTGCTTCTCCCATAGCGCCGCCCGGATCAAGCCCTCGTGAAAGCGATCCGCTTGCCCCAGCTGAAAGCGAATACGGTCGATCGCGTCGCGAAAATCGGCCGGCGTCGCCTTCTCGCCGAAAGCATGCAGGATGCGCCGCTCATGCGCGGTCAAGTTGTCCGTGGATCCCGCCGCGAAGCGCCGCAGCAGCGCCGCATAGCGGCTCTTGGCCTCGGCCACGACTCTTTCACGCTGCCTGGGGGAGTCCGCGGGATCGAAGCGCAGCACCTCGTACACCAACCCCAAGTTCCAGTCGTCATGAATCAGTCCCTGATCGGTGGTGACCTCCGTGTACACCCGGATCCAAAAGCGCACGTCCCGCTCGAGCGCCGCGGGGTGCACGAAAGGATCTTGGGTGTCGGCGCCCGCTGCTAGAGTGCTCTGAATCGGCGCGAGCAGTAGCAGCAGCGCCGCCAGTTGTGTGGCCACCCATAGCTTGCGACCACCAAAAAAACGAAAACAAAAAATTACGAGCGCGCCGAACACCATGAAGTCCAACCAAAATACCCCGATGGATGATGACCGTGGGTATTTAAATCCGTCGGGACTCTTGATGCAATGTCGATAGTCGCGGAATTCGCCGAGCTACAGCCGCAGAAGTAATCAGCTGTCTCTACTGGGATGATTTGTGGTTGCAGCACGTGGCGGATGCATGGCCAATCCGGTTGCCTTCGCGAAATACGGCAACAAGCGATCGGTCTCTGCCTTCACCACGCCGTAGCACTCGCAGCATCGTTCCTCGAGAGCGAGTCTGTTCAAGACCGTAATCTTGCCGCGTGCGTATTGGATGACCCCGGCTTTTTGCAGTTTACCCGCTGCCTCGGTTACTCCCTCACGGCGTACCCCCAGCATATTGGCTATCAGTTCTTGGGTCATCGACACCGTATTCGTCGCCAGGCGATCCAGTGACAACAGGAGCCAGCGGCAGAGTTGCTCGTCCAGACTGTGATGCCGATTGCAGACCGCGGTTTGCGCCATCTGGGTGATCAGGCATTGGGTATACCGCAATATCACGGTCAGAAGTTCCCCATGGCGATTGAACTCCTCTTTGAGGCGGCCGCGCAGCAGCCGGAAGGCACTTCCTCGACTCTGTACCACTGCCCTGCTGGGCGTGCTCTCGCCCCCTAAGAACAAGGAAACACCCACCAAGCCCTCATTGCCCACGACGGAGATCTCGGCGGATGCGCCGTTTTCCATTACGTAGAGGAGCGATATGATTGAGTCGGTCGGGAAAAAGACATGTGTCATCGCCGCGCCCGACTCATAGACGACCTCGCCGAGTGGCAAAGCTACCAATTCCAGCTCGGGAGTGAGGCGTGCGAGTACCTCCGGGGAGAGCGCATTCAAAATGTGATTTTGCCGCATCAAGGGCGTTGCAGACATCCGGTAGCCTTCCCGTGGTTTTTGCCCAACCACGATGGGCAGCACGTAGAAAATCTTACGCGGTGGATCGGGGGCTGGCTGTGCGGTAACAGACATAGACCCACATCGGCGTGCTCTACTACCTGGCGGTCCTCGACTCGGCGACTAGCCTAGCGCGGCGGGAACATCACCGGTCCAGGTACATTCCACCGCGTTTGGCCATGGCACTCGTCGTGTCGCCGTTCGAAGTGATGAAAGCCGGACCTATCCGCACTTGGAATCGCCGCAATTCAAGCAGGTGTGGCATCCGTCCAGCATGACCACGGCGGCGGTGCTGCACTTGGCGCACAGTTGCGCGCCTTCCGGGAACACCGACTTGGAGAAGGCATCGGTTTGCTTGGTGCGCGCTTCGAATTCCGCGCGCTTCTCCTGCACGAGTTTGCGCTGATGCACGTCGAGTTCGGGCTTCTTGAGCAGTCCGATGGACTGTAGATGCCGCTCGATGACGTAGCCGAGCTCCGCAATCGTCGACGGCATGAACTTGCCGCCCGGTTGCCAGTAGCCGCCCTTCGGGTCGAAGACGGCTTTGAGTTCATCGACCAGGAACGTCGTATCGCCGCCCTTGCGGAATACCGCGGAAATGACGCGGGTGAGCGCCACTATCCACTGGAAATGATCGAGATTCTTGGAATTGATGAACACCTCGAACGGCCGCCGCTGTTCGTGCGGTGTGCCCTCGTTCAACACGATGTCGTTGATGGTGACGTACATGGCGTGATCGGAGACGGGCGTCTTGATCTTGTAAGTCGAACCGATGAGCACTTCGGGACGCTCGAGCTTCTCGTGCATCCAGATCACATTGTCCTGGGCCTTCGGCGGATCCTTCGGCGCGACGACGGGCGCCGGCGCCGCTTCCGGCTTGTGCACGCGGAATTTCGAGATTTTCTTGTCGATCTTGATGTGGGCCATGATCAGAACTTCCCGTAGTAGCCTTCTTTCAGCGCATCGAAGAGATTGGCGGCGGTGTGCATCTCGCCGTCGTATTCGATCTCCTGATCGCCCCTCGCCTCGACTTCCGTGCCGTCCTCGAGCGTGAACACATAGGTCGTGTTCTTGAGGTCGTCCTCTTTGACCAGGACGCCCTGGAAGGCCTCCGGGTTGAAGCGGAATGTCGTACAGCCTTTCAATCCCTGCTCGAAGGCGTACATATAGATGTCCTTGAAGTCCTCGTATTTATAGTCCGTCGGAACGTTGGCGGTCTTGGAGATCGAGGAATCGATCCAGATTTGAGCCGCCGCCTGTATGTCCACGTGCTCCTTCGGTCCGATGTCGTCCGCCGCGATGAAGTAGTCGGGCAGCTTTTCGGCGGGATTTTGCGCCACGTTATTCGAAGAGGGGGGCATCGCTCGGGGATTCACCAGTTCGCGGTACGCCAGCAGCTCAAAGGAGAACACGTCGATTTTTTCCTTCGACTTCTTGCCTTCGCGGATCACATTGCGGAAATAGTGATGCGCGAAGGAAGGCTCGATGCCGTTCGACGCATTGTTCGCGAGCGAGAGCGAAATCGTGCCCGTCGGAGCGATCGAGGTGTGGTGCGTGAAACGTGCGCCGACCTCGGCGAGTTCGTCGACCAATTCGGGCGAAGTTTCCGCGATCCGCTGCATGTACCGGCTGTAGCGCGCGTGCAGCACCCGGCCCGCGATCCGCGCGCCGACCCGCCAGCCGTCCTTGACCATCTCGGGCCGCTTGCGCAGCATCTCACGCGTAACCGTGAACTCCTCGTTCATGATCGGCGCCGGGCCTTTCTCGCGCGCCAGCTCGAGCGCGGCTTCCCAGCCGGCCACCGCCATTTCCCGCGAGACATTTTGGGTGAAGGCCACGGATTTCTTCGAGCCGTATTTCATGCACATCATGGTAATGGTCGAACCCAAGCCGAGAAAACCCATGCCGTGGCGGCGCTTGCGCACGATCTCCTCGCGCTGCTCGGGGAGAGGCAGGCCGTTGATCTCGACCACATTGTCCAGCATGCGCGTGAACACCTTCACGACCTTGCGGTAGGTTTCCCAGTCGAAGCGCGCGTCATCCGTGAACGGATCGAGGACGAACTTGGTGAGATTCACCGACCCCAGCAGGCACGAACCGTAGGCGGGCAGCGGCTGTTCGCCGCACGGATTGGTGGCGCGGATGTTCTCCGTCCACCAATTGTTGTTCATTTCGTTGACTCGATCGATGAGGATAAAGCCCGGCTCGGCGAAATCGTACGTCGAGGACATGATCACGTCCCACACCCGGCGCGCCGGCAGCGTCTTGTAGATCTTGCAGGCCACCAGCCCTTCCTCGTTCTCGACGTAGCCTTCCGTGTAGGGCCACTCGCGCCACACATACTTCGAGGAGTCTTCGAGATCCGGCCGGTCTCCGGCCGCGCTCGCCTCGTATTCGCGACGGCCCAAGGGAAATGCGAGCGGCCATTCGCCGTCGCTCTTCACGGCCTTCATGAATTCATCGCTGACGAGCAGCGACAAATTGAATTGTCGGAGGCGCCCGCTTTCGCGCTTGGAGCGGATGAATTCGAGGACATCCGGATGACCGATATCGAACGTGCCCATCTGAGCGCCGCGCCGGCCGCCGGCGGAAGACACCGTGAAACACATTTTGTCGTAGATATCCATGAACGACAGCGGGCCCGACGTGTAGGCGCCGGCGCCCGACACGTAGGCGCCGCGCGGCCGCAAGGTCGAGAATTCATAGCCGATGCCACAACCCGCCTTGAGCGTGAGTCCCGCCTCATGGACCTTGTTCAGAATGTCGTCCATGGAGTCGCGGATCGTTCCGGACACGGTGCAGTTGATGGTCGAGGTCGCGGGCTTGTGCTCGAGCGCGCCGGCGTTCGAGGTCACGCGTCCGGCGGGAATCGCGCCGTGCCGCAGCGCCCAGAGAAATGATTCATACCAGTATTCTCGGGATTGCTCGGCCTCGACGTCCGCGAGGGCACGTGCGACACGCTTGTAGGTACCGTCCATCGAATCGTCGATGGGCGAACCATCCTTCGCGGTCAGACGGTATTTCTTGTCCCATATGTCCATCGACGCTTCCTGGTAGGGAATGCTGCCGACATCTTTGGGTTGAATCTTGACCACCGTATTCATGAGTATTGAAGCCGCTCCAAATTATTATCCTGTCAAACCTAAAAACAAATTGCGGCGCTCCCGCGGAAAAGCCATTGCGACATGAAACCTGGGCGAGTGAAACTCAGGAGTCGAGGGGGAAATTACGCGATCTGCCTAACACAACATATTGTGTGAGGGGGGAGAGGTTACGGCGCGACACCAATCATCGTCAAGGGATTTTTGAGGGAAATTTCGATAAATAAAATGTATACATATCAGATAGTTATAAAAATAACTAGAGAAATTAATTCATTACACTGCAATAGCGCGCGGTCAAGGAAAAAAAACGCCAATCGCAACATCTTGTGTTCACACACCATATCCACATTATGTTCCATTGACTTTGACCCAAGTCTCATTTGGCAGGCCCCGAGCCTTGTGCGGTACCGCACAGACTGCGCGCCTCATTACTCGTAGCGCCGCAGCGGCAACCGGCATTCGCAACAACCTACACGCCTCGGCGCTCGAGTTGAAATGCGCGGCCGCGGCCCAACTTAAATGCCACGCGCGTAATTCGCAATCACTGACTTCGTTCCGGATTTTTTTTCGTAATCGATTATTGATTCAAACCACTCATATTCACTCTCTTAATTCAGGAGTATTACCAATGACCGTCGTACGTTATGAGCCATGGGCCCTCGTCAGCCGGCTCCAGAAAGACATCGATCGCTTGTTCGGCGCGCCCTTGACGACGGCCGCGGATACCGGGGCTTGGTTGCCGCAGGTCGACATCCACGAGGAAGCGAACCAGTTCCTGTTGCACGTCGATCTCCCCGGCGTCGATCCGCAGGCCGTGGAAATAACCAGCGACCAGGGCGTCTTGACCATTCGCGGCAACCGCGAAGCGACGCGTCGCGAAGCGCGTGAAGGATATCGCCGCATCGAGCGAACCACCGGTGAATTCCAACGCCGCTTCAGCCTGCCGGAATCGGTGGACGCCCAGAACATCAAGGCGAAATTCGTCAACGGTGTGCTGGAAGTCGCTATTCCGAAATTGGCGCAGGTGCAGCCGCACCGGATCACGGTCGAAGCAGCCTGATCGTTCCGTCCATCGGGTCCCCTCCCATCGGGTGACGACGGGGTCGACCCGCAAGGTCAAATTGGGATGGTATCGAGATCCAAGGCGCGGGGCCTTCCGTGTAATATCGGGCTCTGAATCAAGTGCCAGCGACGAGGCCGGACGCAAACACGTCCGGCCTCTTTATGAAAGGACCGCGCATGACTCTGCGTCTCAAGATCCTGGCTGCTGCGCTCGCGGCCGCCGTCGTTTCAACGCCGGTATATCCCGCCTCGCCCGCGCCCGCGCCCGCCACGGACGCCGCGCCGATGCCTTCGCTCGCGCCGATGGTCAAGCGAGTCTCGCCCGCCGTGGTCAACATCGCGACCAAGGGCACCATCAAAGAGCAGCCCGGACAGCGCAATCCGCTCATGGACGATCCATTCTTCCGCCGCTTCTTCGAAGTGCCGCACGAGCGCCAATTCCGCAGCGCCGGCTCCGGCGTCATCGTCGATGCCAAGAACGGCTACATCGTCACCAATTTTCACGTGGTCGAGAACGCGAGCGAGATCACCGTGACCCTGCTCGACAATCGCTCCTTCTCCGCGACCGTGATCGGCAGCGATGAAGGTGCCGACATCGCCGTCCTGCAGGTCAAGCAGCCGAATCTCGTCGCCATGGCGCTCGGCGATTCGAGCCGGCTGGAGGTCGGCGACTATGTCGTCGCCATCGGCAACCCCTTCGGCCTCGCCCATACGGTGACGGCGGGCATCGTCAGCGCACTCGGCCGCACCGGCATCAATCCTGACGGCTACGAAGACTTCATCCAGACCGACGCCTCCATCAACCCGGGTAATTCCGGCGGCGCGCTGGTGAATTTGCGCGGCGAACTGGTCGGCATCAATTCGGCCATTTACTCCCAGAGCGGCGGCAACATCGGGATCGGCTTCGCCATTCCGGTCAACATGGTCAAAGGCGTCATGGACCAGCTGATCAAGTACGGCCAGGTCAAGCGCGGCGTCCTCGGCGTTCAGCTCTATAACGTGACGCCGGACATCGCCAAGGAATTCGGGGTGGCCGAATCGAGCGGTGCGCTGGTCGCCGGGGTCGCTCAAGGGTCCGCCGCCGACCGCGCCGGCGTCAAGACCGGCGACATCATCACCTCGATCAACGGCGTGCCCAAGAAGGATGCCGGCGAGTTGCGCAATTCCATCGGGATGCTGCGCGTCGGCGATAAAGTGGAGATCGGTTTGCTGCGCGACGGCAAACCGCGCACCGTCACGGCCATCATTGCCGAGCGCGGCGACTCGGAAACCGCCGACGCGATGGATATCAACAAGGGCCTGGACGGCGCGGAACTGAACGACGCCGCGGACGGCGGCGGAGTGCTGGTGAAGTCGATCCAAGAGGGCAGCCCGGCGGCGCAGAATGGGTTGCGCGCGAATGACCTGATCGTCGGCGTCGGTCGTACCCCGGTGGCGAACACCAAGGCATTCAAGGAGGCCGCCAAAGGGGCGGCGGTACTGGTGCTCAACGTACGGCGCGGACCGGCCGCGCTGCTCATTCAAATTCGCTAGACCGTGCGCGTGAAATCCATAGCGGTGCTCGGCGGCACCGGATTTCTGGGCACGCGGCTGGTTGCCCGCCTGATCAAGGACGGTCATCGAGTCACCGTACTGTCGCGCGATCGCGAACAACACAAGCATCTGTTGGTGTTGCCCGGGCTCACGCTGGAGAACTGCGATGTCTACGAGGAGGCGCAATTGAGCGAGCGCTTCCGCGGCAAGGATGTGGTGATCAATCTGATTGGAATCTTGAATGAACGCGGTTTCGGCGGCGGCGGATTTCGCCGCGCTCATGCCGAACTCACCCAAGGCGTATTACAAGCTGCCCGCTTTGCGGGCGTCGGGCGCCTGCTGCAAGTATCCGCCTTGAAGGCGGCCACCGATGCTCCGAGCTACTATTTGCGGTCCAAGGGCGAAGCGGAGAAGCTGATTCGCGAACAGTCGGTTGCGCTCGACTGGACCATCTTTCAGCCCTCCGTCATGTTCGGGCCCGGCGACTCGTTCCTGAATCGCTTCGCCGGGCTGATGGCGATCATTCCCTTCGCATTTCCCCTGGCCAAGCCGGACGCGCGTTTCCAGCCCGTGTTCGTTGACGACGTGATCGAAGCGCTGCTCTCGTGCCTGCACGGCGGAGCATCCAGCCGGCAGACTTTCCAATTGGGTGGACCGCAAATCTACACCCTGCGCGAGATCGTCGACTTGGTGGCGAAACTCACCGGCAAGCGCCGCTGGATCATCGGGCTGCCGGATTTCGCCGCGCGCTTACAGGGGCTGATCATGGACTTCGTCCCCGGCCGTCCGTTCTCGAGCGACAACTATCGCTCGCTGACCGTCGACAGCGTCTGTACCGAGGACGGCTTCGCACGCTTGCGCATCAAGCCGCAATCGATGCTCGCCTCGGCGCGCCAGTATCTCGGCGGTTTCGAGGGCAATGCGCGCTTGAGCCGCAATCGCGCCTCCCACGGCCCCACCGGCAAACAGGTGCCCTAAGTGCCGCGGCACAGCAGCGCATCGCGCTTCTCCTTGTCGAGCTTCGCCAGTTCGCGGGCGCGGGCATAGAAAGCGGGTAGATTGCCGCCGACGGCCGTAAGTTCACGCTCGAAGCCCGGGACGCAGTTGAAGTAGGTGGCGATCGATGCCAAATGAGCATTGTTGAGATCCTCCTTGAACCATGCCTCGAAGGGCGGATGGGGACCCCAGCCGGCCTTGAGTCGCAGGTACGAGGCACGCAATTCGGCGAATGCCTCGCGCTTGCGTTGCCGCATCGGCTCCGGCTCCAATCCCGAGGCATAGAGGGTGCTCAAGGACGCGCGCGTCTTGTTCAACAAGTCGATGACTTCGAGATAGTGCCTGTCCTGGGTGAGGTGATTCGCCAAATCCGCGTCGCGCCCCTGCGAGACCAGCCAGCGCCTCACGCCCTCCTCTTCGACCGTGGTGGCGAGCGCCTCGTCGAACGAGGAATCGTTCGGCACGTAGAGGAGCTGATGCGTGAGTTCATGAAAAATGATCGCGGCCAGTTCGACGTCATCCCAACCGACCATGCTGCTGAGAATGGGATCATTGAAATGCCCGAGCGTCGAATAGGCCGCGACTCCGCCGACGGTGACGTCGAACCGCTGGCCGCGCAGCCGGGCGGCGAACTCTTGCGCGCGCGCTTCGACGAAGTAGCCGCGGTAGGCGACACAGCCGACGATGGGGTAACACCATTCTTTGGCATCCACGGAGAATTCCGGCGCGGCGACCACATTCCACACCACATAGGGCCTGCCTAGGTCCGCATAGCTTCGATAGCTGCCGTTATCCGGCAGTCCCAACTCGCGGCTGGCGAAATCGCGGATCGCCGTCACCGCCGTGAGCTGGGTCCGCAACGCCGGGGGTGTCGAGGGACTGTCGATCACCTCGCTGATGGGACGGCGCTTCGACATGAGCGCGAAATGCCCTTCGGCGCTCTGCAATAAGTAGCACCCGCCGCTCGAGCAGAAGATTCCGATCAGCACGACGATCGAGGCCGCACGGATGGCCACGTTGATGCTGCTAATATTCACCCATGCAAGTGTATCTGGTTGGAGGAGCCGTCCGGGACGGCTTGCTCGGTTTGCCGGTCATGGAGCGCGATTGGGTCGTCGTCGGCGGCAGCCGCGAGGAGCTATTGCGTTTGCAGTACCGCGAGGTGGGCCGCGACTTCCCCGTGTTTCTGCATCCCGACAGCCACGAGGAATACGCGCTCGCGCGGCGCGAGCGCAAGGTCTCGCCCGGCTACCGCGGCTTCGCGGTGGAATTCGGTCCCGAAGTGACGCTCGAGGAGGATCTTGCGCGCCGCGATCTGACCATCAATGCCATCGCGCAGGCCGCCGACGGCAGCCTGCTCGATCCGCACGGCGGCAGGCGCGACCTCGACGCCCGTGTGCTGCGTCACGTGTCCGCCGCCTTCGTCGAGGACCCCGTGCGCATCCTGCGGGTGGCGCGCTTCGCGGCGCGCTTTGCGCCGCTGGGATTTCACGTCGCGCCCGAAACGCTGGACCTTATGCGCGCCATGGTTGAGCGCCGTGAGGTCGACGCGTTGGTGGCCGAACGAGTGTGGCAGGAGACGGAGAAGGCGCTGCGCGAACCGAAGAGCAGCGAGTTCTTCCACGTGCTGCGCGAGTGCGGCGCCTTGCAAGCCATCTATCCCGAGCTGGACGCGTTGTTCGGCGTGCCGCAGCCGGCGCAATGGCACCCCGAGATCGACACCGGCGTGCATACCTTGCTGGTGCTCGATCAAGCCTGCGCGCTCAGTTCCGATCCGAAGGTCAGGTTTGCGGCGGTCATGCACGATCTCGGCAAGGGCACCACGCCACGCGCGGAATGGCCTAGCCATCGAGGGCACGAAGAGCGCAGTGTCGCGCTGCTCGAAGCGCTGTGCGCTCGCTTACGCATCCCCGTCGAGTATCGTGAGCTCGGCGTCGTCGTGGCGCGCTATCACGGCAATGTGCATCGCGCCTTCGAGCTCAAACCCAAAACCGTTCTCGAGTTCATGGAGCGGGCCGACGCGTTCCGCCGGCCCGCGCGATTCGCGGACGCCCTGCTCGCCTGCGAGGCCGACTCGCGCGGCCGCACCGGGTTGGAGGCTGTGCCCTATCCGCAGCGCGCATATCTATTGGCGGCGCGCGAGGCCGCGGCGACGATCAAGCCCTCGCCGGCGGACATCGCGGCACTGGCCGGGCCGCAGATCGCAGCGGAGCTGCACAGGCAGCGACTCGCCGCCATCGCGGAGCTGCGCGCGCAATCCCGGCCCGGCAGCTCACCGGATTAGAAACAGATGACGAAAGATTGTGTGACGCAGTACGCGATGGCGCGATGCGGTCATGCAATAGTGCAGCGACGAATATGAACGCCCACCAGCAAGCCATCCCCTCCGCTAATTCCGTCAATCGTTTTGAAATGTTGGATCTGCTGCGCGGCGTTGCCGCCCTGGCGGTACTGATCTTTCACAGCTCTCATCTCCTCGGCGCCCAGCTGTTCCCGAGCGGCTATCTCGCGGTGGATATGTTTTTCATGTTGAGCGGGTTCGTCATCGCGCACAACTATGACTCGAAGATCAAAGCCGGGATGACGCTGCGCGAATTCATGCTGGTGCGGGGAATCCGCCTCTTCCCGTGTTATTGGCTCGGTCTGGCGCTCGGCTTGGTGGTCGCGAGCGGGCGGATGATCCGCGATGCCGGGTACACGGATGGCTTCGGTCTCGCCGCCGCCGCGCTGGCGAATCTGTTCATGCTGCCGTCGGTGACGCCGCTGTATGACAAGGTGGATCTGTTCCCTTTCAATGGCGCGAGCTGGTCGCTGATGTATGAACTCATCGCCAATGTGATTTTCTGGCTGCTGTTCCGGTTCCTCGACGGATTCAATCTGATCGCGCTGCTGGTGGTATCCACGATTGCATTCATCCTCGTCGGAATCCATTACGGGACGGTCGACATTGGCATGCGCGAGGGCGAGGCGTTGTCGGCGCTGCCCCGGGTCGTATTCTCATTCTTCGCGGGACTCGCCCTGCGCCGCTATGTTCACGATGCCGTGCCCATACGCTTGAGCAGCGTGGGCAACGTGGTGGCGGTCGCGGTCCTGGTAGCCACCTTTGCCTTCGTCGGCCGGCTGGGCGCGACGGCGGTGGTGGGCGAGCTCGTTGCAATCATGGTTATATTTCCGCTGCTGTTGCTCTGTGTCAGCAACACGGTCCCGGGTCCGCGGTGGGCGAAGGTTTGCCGCGAGGCCGGCAACGCCTCCTATCCGGTCTACATCCTGCAGACACCGATCATGATGGCGTTTGCCGCGATTCCCGAATTGTTCTTCCATCTCAAGGCCCGGGACTGGGCGCCCACCTTCGGCATCGTCGCAGTGGCGAGTATCGTCGCCGTCGCCTGGTGGGTCGATGGCCACATCGAAATGGGTGCCCGCAAGGCATTGAAGCGATTTCTATTGCCCTCACAGCGAGTGCCGCAAGTCCTGTAGCGCAAAGCCGCGTAACGGCACGTCGATCCCTCGCAGCCACGCCATGGCCTTGAAACGCTCGCCCATCTCGCCCGGCAGCATGAGTTGGCGCGCCTGCTGCGCGAGACGGGCGAAAACGTGGTCATCGTCGCCGGCGATGACCCGCATTTCATGATCGATGCCCGTGCCCGCGAGAAACAAAGCCTGAGTGCAGAACCCCGCGAGTTCGAACCCGGCGGGGCGGCAAGCCTCCGCGAGCCGCGTGAAATCGACCCAGGCCGTGATGTCCTGCAGGCCGGGATCCAGAAACGGATCGTCGTGCGCGCGCTGGCGAAAATGGCAGATCAATGTGCCCTCGTGCCGCTCCGGCAGATAGTAGTGCCGCCGGGGCAGTCCGTAATCGAACCACAACACCGCGCCGGTGCGCAGCGCGCCGGTGACGCTTTGCGTCCAAGCGCCCAGACGCGGGCAATATTCCGAGACATAGCCGTCGTCCCAGGTATCCCCCGCCCCGGTGTCGCGCGCCCCAGTGTCGCCTTCCGCGCCGTTGCGGCCCCCGGCATCGTCCGGGCCGGCACCGGCAGTCGCGCGGAGCCGCCGACACTCGTCCGCCACGGCGGGACTTGCCGGCCGCGACGCCCACTCGAAACGCCCGTCCCGCAGCGCCACGCCGAGTTCCTCCACGCGGTCGGCGTACCAGCGAAAGCGGACCACCGGCAACGCATCCAACACTTCATTGGCGAGGACGATGCCGTCGAATGGCGCATCGGGCGGCCGATCGAGCCAGCGGACGCGAGCCGCGAGGTGCGGTGCGCGCTGCTCGAGACAGCGGCGCTGCCGCTCGCGCAAGTCCGCGCTGATCTCGAGGATCCGGTACTCGGCCGGCAACTGCCCCAGCGATTCCAGCCGCGCGAGGATGTCGGCGGCGAGGCGCCCGCTGCCGGCGCCGATTTCGAGGATTGAGCCGCCGCCGAGCGCGCGCAGCACCTCCGCGCATTGGCGCGCGACGCAGGCTCCATAGAGTCCCGAGATCTCGGGTGCGGTGGTGAAATCGCCGCCCACCCCGAGTTTGTGCGCGCCCGCGCTGTAGTAGCCCAAGCCCGGCGCATAGAGCGCAAGCTCCATGAAGCGCTCGAAGCTGATCCAGCCGGCGGCGGCCGCGATCTCCCCGGCCAGCAACTCGTGCACCCGCGCCAGCTGGCGCACTTCGTCGTCGTTCAGCATGAGTTCACGCAAATGCCCCCGTTGCGGTATCGTGCCCGCGCATGACCGCCACGATCGAGCAATCCAGCTTGCACAACCAGGTCGCTCTGATTACGGGCGCGGCGCGGCGCGTGGGCGCCGAGATGGCGCGCACCCTGCACGCGGCCGGCGCCAATGTGCTGATCCACTACCGCACCTCCGCCGCGGCCGCCATCGAGCTCGCCGCCGAGCTCAACCGGCTCCGCCCCGGTTCCGCGGCGCTCCATGCCGCGCAGCTCACCACCGCCGGCGCGGCGGAGAAACTCGTCGCGGCCACTGTGCTCGAATTCGGCCGCCTGGACATCTTGATCAATAACGCCTCGAGCTTTTATCCCACGCCCGTCGGGCAAATCACCGAGGCGGCGTGGGATGACCTCATGGGCAGCAACTTGAAAGCGCCGCTTTTTCTGTCCCAGGCCGCCGCGCCCAGCCTGCGCGCCCAGCGCGGACTCATCATCAATATGATCGACATCCACGCGCTGCGGCCGCTCAAGGCCCATCCGGTATACAGCGCCGCCAAAGCCGGACTCGCGATGTTGACGCGCTCATTGGCGCGTGAGCTGGGACCTGAAATTCGCGTCAACGGCATTGCCCCGGGACCCGTGCTCTGGCCGGAAGGGGACATCGACGACGAGTTGAAGCAAGAAATCATCGGCAAGACCGCGCTCAAGCGCCACGGCACGCCGCAGGATATCGCGCGTACCGCGCTGTTCCTCGCGAAAGACGCGCCGTACATCACCGGACAAATCATCGCCGTCGACGGCGGCCGCGGCATCTGAGACCGGCCGGACGAACGGTGATAGCCGTAGCGAGGACGCGGTAGGCCGGTCCCCATGCGGACAGCTGTCCGGCTCGTTCGATCAAGACGCCTCCGCGAGCGGACGCCGGATCAGCTGCCGCGCGCTCTCGATGTCGATGGCCAGCGGACGATCATCCCGGTAGTGGGCGGCGACGGCGCGCACACGGCGATAAATAGCCTCGGTGCCGACTGCGCGGGCCTCCGCCTCCGGCTGCAGTTCATACGCCTGTGCCGCGGCGAGCAATTCGATGGCGAGGATGATCTCGGCGTTGTCGAGAATCTCGAGCAGCTTGAGGGCGCCGGGGGTGGCGTGGCTCAGGTGATCCTCCTGCAAACCCGACGTCACGCCGCCGTCCAAACTCGCAGGTGCCGCCAAGCGGCGGTTATCGGCAGCCAGGGACACCGCCGTGTACTGCGCAATCATGAATCCCGAACCCACGCCCTGCGCGGCGGCGAGGAACGCCGGCAAGCGGCTCACCAACGGGTTGACCAAGCGGTCGAGCCGCCGCTCCGACATGGCCGCGACTTCCGCGACAGCGACGCCGAGCGAATCGACACCGAGGCCGAGCGCGGCGCCCACCGCGTACGCCCCGGACACCGCGCGGGGTGCCTGCGCCGTGCCCAGCATGACGGGGTTGTCGGTCACCGAGGCCAGCTCCTCGTCCACCACGCGCGCAACGCCGGCGAGTACATCGCGTGCCGCGCCGTGCACTTGCGGGATCGCCCGCAAGCTCAACGCATCCTGGGTGCGCCGGCCGGCGGCGGCGCGCAGGATCGCGCTGCCGGCGAGCCTCTCGCGCAGCCGCTCGCCCACGCGCGCGACGCCGGCCGACACCCGCAATTGCAAGGCGGCGGCATCGAAGGCCGCGAGTTGTCCGCGCAGATTCTCGAACGACATGGCGCCGACGGCATCCGCCCAGTCGAGCAAGCGCTCCGCGCGCGCCACCGCGAGCGCCGACAGGCCCGTGGCGCACGGCGTGCCGTTGACCAGACTCAAACCCTCTTTGGCGCCCAGCACCCAGGGTTCGACGGCGATCGAGCCGAGCGCCTCCGCCCCGCCCATGAGCCGGCCGCGATGGCGCGCCTCGCCCGATCCCAACAGCACGAGGGCGATGTGCGCCATGTGCGAGAGGTATCCCACTGACCCTCCCGCCGGTACTTCCGGCACACAATCGTGCGCCAGTAGCGCGAGCAGCCGCTCCACCAACCCCAGGCGCACGCCCGAATAGCCATGCGCGAAATTATTCACCGCCGCGGCGATGATGGCTCGAACCGCCCGCGGCTCGAGCGAGGACCCGACGCCCACGGCATGGCTCATCACGATATTGCGCGACAGGGCGGCTTGTTGGGATTCGCTCACGATCACATCGCAGAGCGCGCCGACTCCGGTATTCACGCCATACGCGCGCACCCCCAGGGCGACCGCCGCTTCGACCAGCGCTCGCGCCGCGCGAATTCGTCGCCGCGCATCCTCCGACAAGTCGAGCCGTGCGCCGTCGGCAATCGCGGCGACCTGCCGCCACCCGAGCGGGCCCTCGAGGAGAACGCCTTGCGGGCTCACACTTTGGCGACCGCCGCACGTGTGCGCCAGGCCTCGAGCGCGGCGCGATCCCGCTCGAGCAGCACGCCCACGTCGCGCGAGCCGCGGATCGCGCCCGGCTTGCTCAACGACAGGCGCACCCAAGCGACGCCAAATTCCTCGAGAATGAGCATGGCGATGTGCTCGGCCAGGGTTTCCACCAAGTGAAACTGCGAGGCCTCGACGAACGCCAACACCCGCTTCGCCACCCGCTTGTAATTCAGCGTGTCGTCGATGGAATCGGACATCGCTGCCTTCAAGGTGTCGGCGCTGACTTCGATATCGAGGATGACGGTCTGCCGGACCTGCCGCTCCCAATCGAAAATGCCGATGATCGCCTCGGTCTTGAGCGCGTGTATGAAAATTTTATCCATCGAGGTCACTCATCTCCCAATGCGCCTGCGCGCCCATATCCCGGCCCTGGCGCATGCCCGCCGCCAATCGCATACATCCCGCCAGCGCGATCATGGCCCCATTGTCCGTACAAAACTCCACGCGTGGAAAATGCAATTCCGCCCCGCGGCGGCGCACCACGTCACCCAAGCGTTCGCGCAGCCGGTGATTGGCGCCGACGCCGCCGGCCACGACCAGGCGCCGGTGGCCCGTCTGCTCGAGTGCGCGGCGGCATTTTTCCGCCAGAGTCTCCACCACCGCTTCCTGGAAGCCGCGGGCGACGTCCGCGCGGAGCGCATCGTCCAATTCGCGGCCCCGCAAGGCTACTAGGGCGGCGGTCTTCAAGCCACTGAAACTGAAATCCAGGCCCGGCCGGTCGAGCATCGGGCGCGGAAACACGCACCGCCCCTCGCGGCCGCTTTGCGCCAAGCGCGCCAGCGCCGCGCCCCCGGGATACGGCAATCCCAGGAGCTTCGCGGTCTTGTCGAACGCCTCGCCCGCCGCATCGTCGAGGGTCTCGCCCAGTATCCGGTAAGCGCCCAAGGCCGTCACATCGATGAGTTGGGTGTGACCTCCCGAGACGAGGAGTGCCAAGAATGGGAACTGCGGGGGGTTCGGCTCCAACAGCGGGGCGAGCAGGTGCCCTTCCAAGTGGTGGATGCCGAGAGCCGGCTTGCCCCAAGCGAGCCCGAGGGCCGCGGCGAAGCCCGCACCCACCAGGAGCGCGCCGATGAGCCCCGGGCCCGCCGTGTAAGCCACGCCGTCGATGCAGTGGCGGTCGGAGTCGGAGTCGGCGAGGGCGTCCCTGACCAGCGGCAAGAGCCTCCGGACATGATCCCGGGAGGCGAGTTCAGGCACGACGCCGCCATAGGCCTGATGCATGGCAATCTGGCTGTAGAGTCGATGCGACAGGAGCCCGGCGTCGGCGTCATAGACCGCCACGGCCGTCTCATCGCAGGAGGTCTCGATGCCGATTACCCGCATGAACCGTCTATTTCCCGCATGAGACCTCCGAGCAACCGCGCGCGCCCTGTTGACCCCCTCAACCGATGACGCCCTCAATCGATGACGATCAGCTTATGACCGCCCTTAACGACCCCACGCTCATGATAGACGGCCCTCGCCCGCCCCCGCGCGCAGTCTTTGCCTTTTATGGGTGTGCACTTTAGAATGCGCGCCCCTGTCGCCGAATGCCGGCGGCCGCGCCACACATTTTGTTGAGGTTTGAATGCCCAGCGTTCGAGTTCGCGAGAATGAGTATTTTGACGCCGCCCTGCGTCGCTTCAAGCGTGCCTGTGAAAAGGCGGGCGTCCTGACCGAGCTGCGACGTCGTGAATTCTACGAGAAGCCCACCCAGGAACGTAAGCGCAAAAAGGCCGCCGCCGTGAAACGGCACCTGAAGCGCCTGTCGCGCGAGAACATGCGCGGTACGGGTGGCGCCCCCTCGAGCCCCCCGCCGGCCGCCCAGAGTCGGCCTTCCTACTAGGGCCTGTTGACAGGTCCCCCTGTCATACACGCCCATAAGAGTCAGCGCCGCCAAAGGATGTCCCTCAAAGATCGAATCACCGAGGATATGAAAGCGTCGATGCGCTCCGGCGAGAAGGAGCGGCTCGGCGTGATTCGCATGATCACCTCGGCCATCAAGCAGCGCGAGGTCGATGAACGCATCACTCTCGACGACACCCAAGTACTCGCCGTGCTCGAGAAAATGATCAAACAGCGCAAGGAATCCCTCGCGCAGTTCCAAGCCGGCAACCGCCCGGATCTGGTTGACAAGGAATCCCGCGAGATCACCCTGCTGCAGAGCTACATGCCGACTCAATTGAGTGATGCCGAAGTAGACTCGCTGATCGATGAGGCCATCGCGGCGACCGGGGCGGCGAGCATCAAGGACATGGGCAAGGTCATGGGCATCATCAAGGGCAAGGCCCAGGGTCGTGCCGACTTGGGCCAAGTCGGCGCCAAGATCAAAGCCAAGCTCGGCGGTTGACCTCGAGGCCGTCCATGGCCGGCCGCATACCACAGACGTTCATCGACGAGGTCGTCGCCCGTTCCGACATCGTCGAGTTGATCGGCGCTCGGGTGCCGCTCAAGAAGGCCGGGCGCGAATTCAAGGCTAATTGCCCGTTCCACAACGAGAAATCGCCCTCTTTCTGGGTCAGTCCGGACAAGCAGTTCTACCACTGCTTCGGCTGCGGCGCCCACGGCACCTCGATCGGCTTTCTCATGCAATACGAGAAGATGGAGTTCGTCGATGCGGTGGCCGATCTCGCCCAGCGCGCCGGACTCGAGATCCCGCGCGAGGCGCTACGGAGCGGTGAGCCGGGCAGCGCTGACCTGTACGGCGTCATGGCCCGTGTGGCGCGCTTTTTCGAGCAGAACTTGGCGGATAACGCCCGCGCCCGAGACTACGTCAAGGCCCGCGGCATCGACGCGGCAACGAGTGCGCGGTTCGCCTTGGGGTTCGCGCCGGATTCCTGGGATGCGCTGCGCAACCGGTTTGGGGCTCAAGAAGAGGAGCGGCGACAGATCCTGCAGCTGGGCCTGATCATCGAACGCGACACGCGCGGCGGGGAACGCGCGGCGGGCTCATACGACCGCTTCCGCGACCGGTTGATGTTTCCGATTCGCGATTCGCGTGGACGCGTCATCGGCTTTGGCGGGAGGATCATCGACCAGGGCGAACCCAAATACTTGAATTCGCCGGAAACGCCGCTGTTTCACAAGGGGCGCGAGCTCTACGGGCTGTTCGAGGCGCGGCAAGCGAGGGCGGATTTCAAACGCTTGCTGATCGTCGAAGGCTATATGGACGTGGTGCGCCTGCATCAGGCCGGGATCCCCTATGCGGTAGCGACCCTCGGGACCGCAACCACTCAAGAGCATCTCAACAAGATCTTCCGCCTGACGAGCGAAGTGGTGTTCTGTTTCGACGGCGATCGCGCCGGCCGGCAAGCCGCCTGGCGGGCGCTGGAGAATTCCCTGGGGCTGGCCCGCGACGGACGGGAGCTCAAGTTCATGTTTTTGCCCGAGGGCCACGATCCCGACTCGTTGGTCGCTGCCGAGGGTCCGGTCGCGTTCGAGAGCCGGCTGAGCTCCGCACTGCCGCTGTCCCAATACCTGATCGAACAGTTGATGGCCGATGTGGACCTCAACCATGTCGACGGCCGTGCCAAGCTCAAAGCCCTGGCCGCCCCCCTATTCGCCCGCATGCCGGAGGGCATTTACCGGGAAATGCTCGCTGACCGCCTGGCGAAGGAGGTCGGCATGCCCGCAGCGGCACTCAAGCAGTCGTTTTCGACCACCGGCGAACCCGCGCGCCGCCCTGTGGAAAGGCGCCAGGAACCCCCGCCTCGATACCGCGGTCGAACGAGCGCAGGACGCGGGAATCTACTCACTCAGGCGATTACCTTGGTGTTGCATCACCCCGCAGCGGCGGGAAGCGTCGGCGCCGCCGATTCCTTGGGATTGGTCGACAAACCCGGGATTCTCGTCCTCAAGGAACTGCTCGAGCAGGCCGCGGCGGCGCAAAACCCGACGACGGCGATGTTGCTGGAGCGCTGGCGGGATCGCCCCGAATACCAGCGCCTCGCGGAGCTCGCGATGGCGGAACCGCTGGTGTCGGGCGCCGCTGCGGCGGCCCAGGAACTCAAGATGGCCGTTGCGAAGCTGATCGAAGAGTATGGGCCAGGCCGCCGAACGGATGAATTATTGCGAAAAGCACAGGAAATAGGCTTGAATTCCGATGAAAAGGCAGAATTAAGTGAGCTTCTCACGGCCAAGGAACGCCTCCGGGCGCGCCGCAGTCTTAATTGAGTTGCCCCGGCGTTTGTGTTGTCCCAAGCATTTGTGGCTACAGAATGACCACAATCGTATACTTGGCGGCTTGGCCTTAATGTTCAGAATCTCCACGAGGCGTCCACATTGATCAAAAAAGCGCCGGCAGGCACAGCGACCCAAATCGCTGACGAGCGTCAATCGCAGCTGAAATTGTTGATCGCGCGCGGCAAGGAACAGGGCTACCTCACCTACGCCGAAGTCAACGATCATCTGCCGAGCGAAATCGTCGATCCCGAGCAGATCGAAGACATCGTCAACATGATCAACGATATGGGCATTCCGGTGTATGAAAAGGCGCCGGATGCCGAGTCGCTGCTGTTGACCGATGCCACCGCCGCGCCCGATGAAGAGGCTGTGGAAGAAGCCACCGCGGCGCTCGCCAATCTCGATGCCGAATTCGGCCGCACCACCGATCCCGTGCGCATGTACATGCGCGAAATGGGCACCGTGGAATTGTTGACGCGCGAGGGTGAAATCCGCATCGCGAAGCGCATCGAGGAAGGCCTCGAGGCGGTCAAGATCGCGCTCGGCGGCTACCCCGGGACCTACGACTTGCTGCTCCGCCACTACGAGACCGTAAAAGCCGGTCAGATGCGTCTGGTCGACGTCATCGTCGGCTTCGTCGACCCGAATGCGCCGGACGAAATCGCGCAGCCGCAAAATCCGAAGATGATGGCGTTGGAGCGCGAAGAAGCCGCCAACGACGACGACGAGACCGAGGGCGAGGAAGACGAAGAAGCCATCGATACCGGTCCCGATCCGGAAGAGGCCGCGAAGCGCTTCAGCTCGATCGCGAAGATCCACCATCAGTTCCTGAACGCTCTCGACAAGCTCGGATCGAAGGATCCGAAGACCTTGAAGATCCGCAAGAAAATCTGCGGTGAGCTGATGGAGCTCAAGCTCTCGCCGAAGATGTTCGATCAATTGATCGACAATCTGCGCCAGCACGTGACCGAAGTGCGGCTGCTCGAAAAGGAAATCATGTTCCTTTGCATCAAGCAGGCCGGCATGCCGCGCAAGGATTTCATTTCCACCTTCCCGAAGAACGAAACGAGCACGCGCTGGCTCGACAAGCACATCAAGGCCAAGAAGCGCTACTCGGCGCCGCTCGCCAAATTCAAGGACGAGATCGAGCGCCGGCAGAACAAGCTGAAGGACCTGGAAGGCCTGTTCCATGTCCTGATCAACGAGATCAAGGAGATCAACCGCGATGTATCGATCGGCGAGGCGAAGGCCCGCCGCGCGAAGAAGGAAATGGTCGAAGCGAATCTGCGCCTCGTGATTTCGATCGCCAAGAAATACACCAATCGCGGACTACAGTTCCTCGACCTCATCCAGGAAGGCAACATCGGCTTGATGAAGGCGGTCGACAAGTTCGAGTACCGCCGCGGCTACAAATTCTCGACCTATGCCACGTGGTGGATTCGCCAGGCCATCACCCGCTCGATCGCCGACCAGGCGCGCACCATCCGCATTCCGGTGCACATGATCTAGACGATCAATAAGCTGAACCGCATTTCGCGCCAGATGCTGCAGGAAATGGGCCGCGAACCGACACCTGAAGAACTCGCGGTGCGCATGGAGATGCCCGAAGACAAGGTGCGCAAGGTGCTCAAGATCGCCAAGGAGCCCATCTCGATGGAGACACCCATCGGCGACGACGAGGATTCGCACCTCGGCGATTTCATCGAGGATACTTCCGTGTCGTCGCCCATCGACTCGGCGACCACGGAATCCTTGCGCGAGACCACGCACTCGGTGCTGGCGCAACTCACGCCGCGCGAAGCCAAGGTGCTGCGCATGCGCTTCGGCATCGACATGAATACGGACCACACGCTCGAAGAAGTCGGTAAACAGTTCGACGTCACCCGCGAACGGATCCGGCAGATCGAAGCGAAGGCGCTGCGCAAATTGCGGCATCCGAGCCGTAGCGAACAACTCCGCAGCTTCTTGATGGACGACTGAACCGCGCGCGGTTCGCCGTCGGCGATCCTTACGGTACACCGCTCGGCAATTACGTTACCCGGTCACCACTTCGACGGTGAGGTGCCGTTCGCTGGTGAGCGAGTTCGCGACCAGACAGGTGAGCTCGGCTTTCTCCAGCAGCTTCTTGGCGCGCTCGATATCGGCGCCTTCCGGCACATGGAGCTTGGCGTGGGTCTCGAAGCGCGTGAAGCGCATCTTGCCTTCGATGCGATCGAGCGTGCCCACGGTATGCGCATCGAGGCTGAGCCAGGTGTATTTGGACGCCGCTGCGATCGCTCGAAAGCCCAGTACGAAGCAGTCCGCCACCGCGGCCGTCAACAGCCCCTCGGGCGACCATTGATTGCCTGGACCGTCGAACTCCTTCGGCGGCGCGGATTCGATGACCCGAACCCCCTCGATGGACAGCGGCACATCCCCAACGGGGCGCATGGCGGCGTTCACGGTATAGCGATGAGGAAAGGGATGCATGGAGAACTCCGCGATGCGGCCAGGGGGTGTCTGGTGAGGCTAGGGGTGTGTCTGGCCGGTGGGAGCGGTCGTCGCGGCGGGCACATCGGTGGTGAGGACAGGCTGCGCGGTGTCCATCGCGGTGATGATGTCCGCGATTTTCACCGAATCCGCATCGCCCGTCGCATTCAAGCCCCGCACCACGCCCTGCCGATTGGCGGCCGGATGGTTTTGACTGACCTTCCACTTGCCGATCAGCTTCGTGATCGAGAACTCGAAACCCACGATGATCGAGAGCATTTTCTGAATGTAGGGCGGCGGCGCGTCCCCGACCTTCCAGGGATTCTCGCGAACCGACTCGTGTCCATCGGTCAGCCGCTCCACCAAGGCGTGCATCCAGGCGGCGTCATCGACGAAGCGTAGGGTCCCGTGTGCATGGACGACCGCGTAATTCCACGTCGGGACGACTTGCCCGGTTTGCTGCTTGGAAGGGTAGAACGACGGCGAGATATATGCCTGCGGCCCCTGAAATATCGCGAGCGCCTCCGTATCCGCGCGATATTCGCGCCACAACGGGTTGGCCCGCGCGATGTGCCCCCGGATCAACCCGTTCGGAGCGGGCTCGGCCAGGGTTTCAACCGGGATGTGATTGGCGACGAGACCCGACTCGCACTGCGCGATCAGCGTCGCCAGCGGATGCGCGCGCATCATTGCATGCAGCACATCGATGCGGCTTTCCTTGAAGTGCTCCGGCAAGTACACGTTCAGTCCTTCGGGGGTCAGAGCGAGCCCCAAGCCTAATCGTTCCGTGTCCACCGCGCCACAGGGGGACCGGTCGTCCCATCAGCTACTATTATCCCCTGCCCCGCCACGGTCATGCGAACAAGGGCACGCATTCATCGAGAAATGCCGGGCCCGGTTCGTCGCTTACGAGGCCGATCGTACGTTACCAGGCCGATCGTATGTTACGAGGCACGCCGTTCTGCGTCCTGGGTGAACAGCAGGTTCAACAAGTATCCGCGCCGTGCCGACAGCGGCAGCAGTTGAGCC
>Ga0116229_10002629_pt1 | contig 29147 bp, 13 predicted proteins | sample S1TSphgellanicum_3_FD_87313 | JGI IMG/M metagenome (GOLD analysis project Ga0116229, IMG submission 87313) | Host-associated microbial communities from peat moss isolated from Minnesota, USA - S1T2_Fc - Sphagnum magellanicum MG | ecosystem: Host-associated > Plants > Peat moss > Unclassified...
ATATATTTCTTATTTTTGTCTTTTGATTTTTGTTTATTGTTGGTTGGGCCAGGTAATTCTTTTTTTTCCTTTCATTTTGTGTTTTTTTTTTTTTTTTTCCCCTCCCAATTTTGTGATGTTGAGATCTACAGGTGATCATCTATAAGGATATTTTAGCCAAAATTTGGGGATATTCAAAATATGAAAGTAGAAATATCTTAAGCACCCTTCAGGCCATGTTGTAGCCAATTATGGCAAATGTTTAAAAATTCCTTTTTGATGCCTTTTTTCAAAATCGCAGAAATTTGCCACCCAAAAAAAGAAAGATCCCTAACCATCACCAAAGGATCATGCAAAAGAAATAAATTTTAAAAATTACATTTAAAAAAAAAAAAAACCACTTTGAATGGTATGTACAAAATTTGGTATTCCTAGTTTTCTTGAGGTAGGTAGGTAGGAAGGTATGTAGGTAACTAGGTACCTGCAGAAAAAGATGCATCAAAATGCCAGAGAGTAGGCAGCTGAAATCCAAGCTTGTGAATTTGCAGCATGGGAGTTAAGAGTATCTTAAAAGGTTAGCAAAATCAGCCTCTTTCTTCATCTTCTTCTTCTTCTTCTTCTTTGCACACCCTTGTGTTTTGCTTCTCCCCAAGTCTGAACTTTTGAAGGACCCAAGCAGTTGTGATGCACTTTGTTGTATGACAGGTTGTTGCAGATTTTTGTTTCCTTAGAATTTGGAGTTCAGTGGTGTACTTTAGGATTGATTGTGTGGGTAGAGTCAGAGTCTCTCTTGAGTTTTTGGAAGTACCTACACTCTTTTTTTGTAAGGTTCTTTAAAGGTTGTGCAGTGTGCTCTGAATCCAGTAGTGGGTTGCTAGATAGAAGAGGATTTTTTTGGCAGCTAGAATTGGGACTAATTAAGTTTAAGCATCCTGATTCTTGGTTCCCAGACCCACAACACCCAAACCAAAAAATAAAATCCAGTTGTGGATTGTTGAAGAAGAAGATCTGCAGCAAATCTTATGACTTTGCATCCAGATTCTCGTCAGAGTTGGAGCTCCTTCTTCAGCTGGAGAATCAGCAGCTGGCCAAGACCTAATTCTTCAAGCTCAAACACTAGATCTAAACAACATCACAAGATTCCAGAGTTTGCTTCTTTCTTGAGGAACATCACACTAATGTCCCTTCTTCTTCTAGGTTCCATAGGTTCCATTTCTTGTTCAGGTCCCATTTCTTCTTCTTCTAATTCTTCTTCCTCCAGAAGATGGGTGTCATCATCTTCTTCTTCCTCTTCTTCTTTTGGGGGTGCTCTAGCAATGACAACAACCCCATCAGCAGTAATGAGACCGAGAAATCCAGTTCTCTCCCCTGTTGTGATTGTTCCTGGGACTGGAGGAAACCAGCTAGAAGCCAAATTGACAAACGACTACAAGGCCAGTTCTCCTTGGTGTTACACCTTGAAGAAGGATTACTTCCGGCTATGGCTTGATTTGGTCACTTTGTTCCCTCCCTTCACCTCTTGCTTTGCTGATAGATTGGCTTTGGAATATGATCCCCTCACGGACCAATATCACAATGCCAAGGGCGTGGAGACTCGAGTGCCCTATTTCGGGACCACTGAATCCATGGAATACTTGGATCCAAGCTTCAAGTAAGAAAAGCCTTCTCCCCCCGCCTCCTCCTCCTCCTCCTCCTCATCATCATCATCATTGGAAGCTTTGAAATTTTGTTTTTACAGTAATAAAATTGTTGCAAATTTTTCTTTGAATTTTATTTTTTTACAGTTATGAAATTGTTGCAAGTTTTTCTTTGAGTCCATCCGGCCAAAAAAAAAAAACCCCCACCAAAAACACAAAACCTAAAACATTCTTTGATACCTATCATCTCATCAGAGTTGGAGCTTCAGCTCCAGAATTAGGTCATGGACTTGTCCAAGAATTTTGTGTCCAAGTTCTGTTCTGGTTTATGGATTTGAATTCAAGTCTCTTGCATTCAGCAGGCAGATGATTCTTCTACCTTTTGTATGTGCCTCTCCCTCTCTCTCTCTCTCTCTCATTTAGACCTTCCTCAGTTTGAGAGCTTAAGTATGGCTCTTGGACCATCTGTCAGGATCTCCAATTGTCTCAGGAGTTCATCTGCTTGGGGCGGGCGGGTGGGTTCTTTTATGAAGAGGGTTTTTTTTTGGTGGGTGTGGGGGGTTTGATTTACAGGTCTATAAGTGCATATATGATACAGCTGGTGAATGAGCTGACCAGCAAAGGCTACAAAAAAGGCAAGTCTTTATTTGGGGCACCTTACGATTTCCGTTATGCACCAGGACCCCGTGCATCCAAAGTTGCAGTGGAGTACCAGAAAGATCTCAAATTTCTGATTGAACATGCATACACCACAAACAACAAGGAGCCAGTGGTACTTGTGTCTCACAGTATGGGATGTTTATGGACTTTGTACTTCCTGAATCAGCAACCCATGGAATGGAGACACAAATTCGTTGCACACTTTGTCACCATAGCAGCACCGTGGGGTGGGGTAGTTGAACAAATGATGACATTTGCTTCAGGAAATCCTGAAGGGGTTCCTTTTGTGAATCCACTAGTGATAAGAAAGGAGCAACGCAGCTCAGAATCCAACCTTTGGTTGTTACCTGTTTCTTGGACATACGGGTTACGACCTCTAGTGATCACTTCTTCCAGGAGCTACACAGCAGCAGATATGGAGGAATTCCTGAATGACATAGGCTACCCCGAAGGCGTTGCCCCTTATCGATCTCGAATTCCCCACCTCACTGAAGTTTTGCAAGCACCAAAAGTACCCATTACTTTGATTTATGGGTTTGGTGTTCCAACAGCAGAGACTCTGAACTATGACAGCAAAGGTTTTGATTATATACCCAAAATTGAGATGGGTGATGGAGATGGAACTGTGAATGTCTGTAGCTTAACAGCGGTGATCAGTGACTGGAAAAATACTCAAGGGCAGAGTCTTGATGTTATTGCATTCCCTGAGAAAGGCCACATGAAGATCTTACAGGACAAAGAGGCACTTGAGGTAATTGTAAATACAATCCTCAATGCAAGACCCCAACAGCAACTAGTGGTTTAGATTAAGTTCTCTCTCTGTTTGTTTCTCATATCCATTCACAATTTGCAATTTGCTTCACTCCAAGTGAAGATCACATTTCATTTATATGATGATGACCCACTTTCTTGTATGAATCCATTCTGCAAAATTAATTCCCAAAGGCAATCAATGCTCCATGACACTTTTGTGGGTGACTTTCATTTGGTTGTTATGATTGCACTCATTGTCATGTTACACAGTCTTGTGAAATTGTTGTTGTGGGGATTTCTCTGCCAATTTCATAGATATGAGTCAATGCAATTCTCCTCCCTCACCTGATTAAGCATGTTTTGATGGATCCATGTGCTGTGTGAATTTAACAGCTGAAAATTATGTTCCAGAGGACATCAATTTTGGTATAGAAAACTAGCTGGATGCAGTAAATCACAAATGTGGTTATACACTACTACTACTACAGAATGTTTGTATGCATTTTGACTTAGATGGAGGTTTTAGCAAAATCAACAGAGGTCTTTGTATATAAGGTTAAAATAGCAGGGGGATGTCCTGTGTCTCCAATGTGGTGATATCAGAATTGTACTGGAGCAGATGACCAATCTTCCCCAATCTATTTGAATTCTTCCTCTTCCCTACACCAAACCTATAGTTTACAGTACATGTGTTGTACTGGGACCAAACCAGCTTCAATAACTTCAAGGATTTTGGCAGAAGCACTAACACTACTTTAGGCAACTCAACACCATTGTTGTTGTTACTAAGACAGGTCACAAATGAACAGTTTGGATTTGTATTGTTCAAATGAACAATCTGATGTTTGCTGACAATAGTATCATCTGCATTTTGGATACTACGACTTTCTTGCTCAAAATTGAGTGGGGTAGACGAACCCATCACCAAAGATTGAGCTTTAGGTGTTTGGGGAAAGGGTGTGATTTAGGGCAAATTCACAAATTTTGCTACTCATCATGTGAGGGGTCTTTTTTGGTGAAAGGAACTATAAATGGCTAAAACCCTAATTAACTTGCAATGCAAAATCACATCTAGGGCATTGAAGGTGCATTTATGCAACATGTAATAATCCTACTTAAGAATGAAAGGACTTGATGTGAGCTTTGGGATACTACAAGCTATAATTTATGAACAACCTGAGGATTGTCAAAAACTTTTCTACCTACCTATGTAAGTAGGTAGCAGAATCCTGCAATGGGTACCCATACCCATGGCTACCCAATACCCACCCATACCCATGGGTAAATGCGTGGGTAATGGGTATGGGCTTGGACGCATGGGTGGGTAATGGGTGGGTATCCCGGCATCCAGCGCCAGTACTCTTAAGTAGCTTTATTTTGGTGATTGACTGATGGGTATGAGTTGGGTGGGTAATGGGTATGGACAAGGTGCCATGGGTGGGTAATGGGTGGGTACAGTTGACCCACGTGCAGCTATGGGTCAGGTATGGGTACAGTTGTCAAGCCCAATGCAGGACTTTGGTATGTAGGTCTTAAGACCTACCAATACCTAGCTTATACTAAAAAAATTATTATTTATTTTTTCAAATGTAATTAATATTCCATGTGGTAAACTTTTTTTATTGTGCCATGTGTCAGAATTTCGAACCATCATTAATAATCATAATGGACAATGGGATCAATATTTCAAAAAAATATTATGTTCAAAATTTTTCATAATGGCACATGTTAGATTTTAATAGATGGATGACATTGCATAGTAGTTGAAAATGAGTTGTTTTGAATGAATTGTAATTGAGTTGCAATGAGTTGCACCGTATATATAGTGAGTTGCAATTATCCAATTTATGCAACTTGTTCATCTCATGGCGTATAAATAAAGTGAGTTGCAAGTGCCTTCTACAACTCAAAAATTGAGTTGCAAGGCCAATTACAAAACACCCCTCTTTCTCATAATGTTATGAATAACATTTTTCACTTGTTATCAAACCTTGATTCAACTTATGTTAGATGTTAATAGTTGAAAAGTTGTTAAAAAAATGACAAAACAATATTACCATTCTTGCAAGGAGTTTAGAGTTGAGATATTTTCCATGTCAATTTTTTTTCCTATTATTAAAAAATCCAACATGGAGGAAAAAATCTAATGCTAGTGAACAAAATAATCATTATTTTCACTATGGAAATTATGCACAAATAACTAACAAACAATTTCATTTGCTATTTGTGCACGATGATAATAAGTCAAATAGTGATCAAATTGAACAAGTAGTTGCAATGGGTGGTAGTGAAAAAACCCAAGACTTCTTATGTTGATTAAAATAATTTCACTATAAGATCATTACATAGTCATCAAATTTCATTATTCGTTGAAATAATTCATTATAATAGATAGGTTTGGTTTGATAATGTCACTAAATATACTATAGGTAACTAGGGAGAAGTAGGTAAGTATGTTGCAAATAAGTAGGTAGGCAACTTTAGGTAGCCTACATGGCCCCTACGTAGGCCATATATAAGTAACATAATTGAACTATGTAAGCCCTAGGTAATTTCCAATAGCCCTTTACGCCTATATTGTTCATATGTAGGCCTTAAATAACCTATGTAACTTTTATGTAAACCTATGTTTTCCCTATGTAGGCTTTAGATAGCATAGGTAGACATTAAGTAGGTATTGATGTAGCCTAAATATGCCCTAACTAACTAGACTAGTAGTTAAGTACCCTATATTAATTTACATAGCCCCTAAGCTAGCTTACGGTAGCCCCTAGGTAGGTTACATAACCCTTATTGTTGTGCATGGGTATAAAACAATGGATATAATAGGCTATGTAAAATCCTAGTTAGGATAAGTTAGTTAGCATAATTCTTAAGCTAGTTAAATGTTTTAGTTAAAAAATAATAATTAACCTAGTTTTGGACATCATAACCCTTTAGCCATTTTGGGGTTTATAAAAGCAAAGTTTGGATAATAAGTGTTTTGTTGTTATGTAGTTTTGGGATAGACAAAGGTAAGTGTGCTAATTGGTAGATCTTTGATTGATGGTGCATTCAAAGAAAAACACTTGTTATGGTTGGGGTAATTTTATTTTGAAATTGTTCAAACCCTAATTCTTTTTGTAATGAATTTTAGAAGTGTAATCCCCTTATCATCCTTTTGTATTATTGAAAGTATAATTTTTAGTTGCAAATGAAGTTTGTTATTAAAAATTACCTAGTTGCATTAAACAAGTTGCATCAAACACTGATTGTAAGTGCGGATGAATCCAATAATCAACAAATATTTCACCATCTGTATATTATTGTATGCCATTTATATATTATCATAAAAATCAACAACTTACATAATGCCATGTGACAAATGAAAAAGGTTTCGGAAAGTTTTGTTTTAAAATTTAAAATTGAATCTTCATCATCTATTTTATATGGTTTTAGATTGTGACACATGGCATAATACAAATACATCACATGGTAGTTTTTTGCATTTTGGCCAAAACAAATTAAAATCAATGTTCAGGTATGTAGGTTGGACTAGGTAAATAGGCAAGTAAGCAAGTAAGCATAAGTACTTATTTAAATTACTTAATTCCTTACCTAGGTAGTGAGGCAAATTAAAGAAATAAGTAAATAATTTTAATTTCTTTTAATTTTAACCTTTAGGGTTAAATTCTTTGGATTGACTCATCCCAATTGACATGTGTTTTTTAATATGAAAATGTAGGAAAAAACTTTTTCATTATATAATTCTCAAGATGGAAGTGGAGGACAAAACATATGGGATAAAAATTTTCAAGTTGCAATTTAGTTGCAAACTAAATTGCAACTAAACTTTTTATTTCATATTTTTTTCATCCTTTTTTAATTTTGTAAATTAATAACTAAATAGATAAGTAAGTAAATAACTACTAATTATTTAAGTCAGTACTAAGTAATATTTATATTATAATAATAAATTTTTAATGAATTAATAGCTCATAAATAGTCATTAATAAATTAATAAATAATTGATATATAAGTAATAACTAACAGATTAAAGAACTAGCTTATTATAAGTTATTAATTATTTTTATTAAATAAAATATTTAATATTTATGAAATATTAACTATAAGTATTATTTATTGACAATTATTTATCATTTAATTAGTAATTAGTATAATGAATTAATCATCAATGAATTAATACGTAGGTAGCCTACATTAATTAGGTAGGTTACCTAAACTATATAGGTAGGTAAATAGAAGTAGATAGGTGGGTAGCCTAGCTAGGTAAGTTGACAAACATATAAAGGTAGGTAGGTAGGTAGTTAATTTGCTTACATAAACTAAATACAACTTTATAAATACACCCATGGAAACATACCCCCATTATACCTTTAATAAAACTTAGCAACGGTGAAAATGTTGATAATTTTTCAAATTGGGTATGAGGAAGGGGGAAAAGGATATATAAATAATTTAAAGGTTGTGGTATGATTTTCTACCAAACATGAAAAAATTCATGAGTTATTCGTTAAGGTGTGATAAAAGAAATACTAACACAACCCAAAATGAATTTGACCAATTAGTTATCCACAAAAGAACCTTTTAGAATTATTGGAAGATGGAGTGAACAAATTCCAACTTGTTAAATAGATAATGAATTTGGACAAATTGTGTGTGCGTTGTTATTTTGTGTAGGCTATAGAGCCTTTAGGTTGGCCTACAAATAAACCTATGAAGATGCATGTTGGCCATAGATATGTTTAGATAGGCCCTAGCTTAACCTAGCTTACCTAAGTTAATGTAGGTTAACTAGGGTAGGTTAAATAGGCAATTTAAGTAGGAAATAAAAATGTTTTTTAAACATGACATATTTTGGGGGTGTTTCTTTAAATGTATCACATTATAGTATAATGTAACATCTTATAAAATTAAAATAATTTCTTGATGATTTTTTTCAACTTACAAATGAGTATATACTAAGAATATTCTTGAGTAAACATTTATTGAAAGGACTTTTGTGATTTCTATTATCCCATTTGCACCCAAATTAATACCATGGGAAGGTTGGGCTTATGACATTTTTAACAAATTAAGGCCTTTTGGGCATGGGCATATAAATTTTTGAATTTTTCACACATGGGCATGCAATATACACATCAATTGATCAAATGTTTTATGGACATCAATTTAGGCATGTGCATAGATGACCAAATTCATAACAACCCTTATTTATGCAAAAACTAAGCATATGAATTGCAATGTTAGTCAATTGGAAGTTATAAGGTCCATGGGAGAACAATGGGTGTGAAGTTATCTCAAAACAATTGTTTTCAATTAAAACTATTCAAAAATATTGCATCAACCTTATGCATCAACCTATAAGATATCTTAATTGTTATAACATGCCTTTACATGAGGAATAAATGTCTAATGTGGGAAGTTGGTGTTGGACACTCAATCACATAAGGTTGGATGCTATCAACTTTAGTTTTTAGGTAGAGTGTAGAGTGCATTCTTAGATTGGTCTCACAACCCATATGAACATAGACATGCATAAATACACACAAATAACAAAATGAAGCATAAGCAAAACCAATGCAAAAACCAAAAAATACATAAACACTCAAACAAAAAACATAAAGAAATGTAGACTCCTAAACACCAACATTCAATTTCACAAAGTTACATGTTATCCCTTTCAAATACCAAGCCCACAACCACTTTGCAATATTGTGATCCCATGTCCAAATCAATAACATTGAAATAAATAAACAAAATGCATTTTTATCCATTCAATCTAACAACAAAAAGATACAAGCACCAAAACATACATTGTTCGGTGAAGGACATAAATTGTACATAAATTAATGTTCAATTATAGACCTTTGACATCAAACTATGTGATTCTAACTTTGAAGCTCTTTGGACACAATTTTTCAATAATAAAAGGTTTACTTCAATAAAAGCAAGACATAAAAACAACAAAAACATTAAAAAAAAAGAAGCAAAAACAACCAAAAAATTCTCCTTAAAAATAACAAAGGCACTATGAACAACAATATTTCACCCCAACACAATAGCCCTTCACAAGCCCATTGGACATGGCCAATTGTTTGTACATGCTATCAACATTCAACATACCTCAACAATTATAACAAATAGTCATATGGCAAAACTCTATAAATTCAAAATGCCTTCATTAAAAAAATTTCCTATTTCTTCATGCATGCATTCTACCCATGTTGGAGGTTTCTTGTGAACATGCAACCTCCATATTCACACATAATCAACATCACACCATGTTAATGAACATTAATAACATAACAAATGAAATGTCAATTATAATCATCCATGAATGAAACAAACAATTTTTTGATTTCAAGAACATTAAAAGGCAAGGTAGGTATTTTTTCTTGTTTGAAATTCATGGTCGTTAACCTAATGTTCCACATCAATCCAACTTAAATAGATCAAAATCTATAATCAAATTTCATTGTTTTCAAGCATGTTGTGTTCAACATCTTGGTACATTCTTCAATGGTTTTGAAACTTTCACCAATAATGCAACTTGATCTAGTGTCCTTAGGTCAATTCTTCATAATTGACATAATCTTGTCCAAATTTTTAATACTAAGTCAAAATTGCTTCAAACATGTGATGACTTCGACCATCTTGAAGATTTGTTTGGTTTCAATATGTAAGCCAACAATCCCATAATTTGATGTGTAAATAATATTATGTAAAGAAATTATTTTTCATGTTATGCCCAACACTTTAATGGGTTGAAAATTTCTAATGGTGACGTGCTCCCAAGCTCCTTGATAGATTCAAATGTGAGTCTAAAATGAAACCAATAGAAAAGCAAGGAGTTGGGGCACGCTCCCTGGCTCGTATCACTTTGGGGGTAGAGGGGTGTGCTGGAGCTTCGGGATGGGACTAGGAAGAATGACAAGCACTTAATCACTCACACGAACCTGCACAAAACCAAACAAAGAATTGGTTAATGCATAATTGAAGCACTTTTGGTGTTAGGATGAACCATGGGCAAACTTGGACTCACAAGATTCACCACGGCTCGAATTTGGGGGAAGCCACCACCTTCCCCCTTATAGTATACTCTTCTCCTCTCCACAAGGCCCACATCCAAATGGCATTTTGTCCCGGGATTCCCAAATGGGAATCCCAAAATTCCCAAAGTTAGGGCTCCCGCGACTTTGGGGCCCCATAACTTTGCGTACAGACCTTCGATTGAGATGAGGTCTAAAGAAAAGTTGTAGCTTTCGTTGAAAGCTTTTCAACGGTATGTGGCACGCCACCTGCACGCAAGGAAATTGGGTCGATTCCTGACTTTTAATGGTTAGGAGTCAAATTGTCAATTTGACTCCCGACCTTTCTTTTGGCCATAACTTGTGTTTCAGATTCCACATGGGTCATGTGATCCCATTTTAGACATCTACATTTCAATAGCTTTCCAATGATGTAAAGAACTCTTCAATCCAATGGGTTTTGACTCTTACAATTGCTCCCTGAAAATTTGAGAGTCCATTGGGACTCCAACTCCCCAAGTGGGAATTGCCTTGGGAGTGAGGGTTCATTCTCTCACACTCTCCTGCACTCTCGGGAGTATAAGATGTGCCTCCCGGGCCTCCCTCTTGTCCCGCACTCTTGTGAGCCCTTGGTCACGAACCTAAGGCTAGGGTTGTGACAAATGGTATTTGGTTGTGTTGAAAAAGTGATATTTTTAGTTTGAAAAACCTTATGGCAACTTCTTTTGTTGAAGCTAGGGATCAAAAAACACCCAATGTGAGCAAAACAAGATTTGGAATTTCAACTCTAATAGGAGTTAGTGTTAATAAACTATACATAATTAACAATAAAGGCAAGAAGACTTCGCAAAATCATATTTGCTACTATTTCCATCTAGCTAATTCAAGGCCCATAAAGTCTGCATATTTTGAAATGAAGGTCCTCCATGCATAAGGTATTATGTTATGTACATTTTGGGGTTAAAATGAAGATGCAAAGGCTAAGAAAGGCTTTATATTTAATCACTTTAGATTCCATGTGATGGTTAAAAGCTTGTAGTCCGAAGTTAAAGTCCCCAACCTACATACACTAAAATTCCATACATTGTTCAATTTACATAAATGCATTGAATCCATTAATGTTTGAGCAATGTTGTCATAAGTCATACAACACACGGAAATTTCTACAATAAATGTATGGGACAACAAGTAGTACCTTCAAGATCAGTTTTTAAAACACATTGTGTGACAAGCTTTAACCCATTCTTGTTGGCCTTTTCCTCTTTTTTTGGGTGCAAGTTATAGTCTTTTACAAAAAAGTCTAAGAATCTTTACTTGAAACTTTGCTCATTTCACCACACACTTTCAAATTGTTAGTGGCATGTTGACAACATTTGGACATTGGATGCCCATAACAACTAATTACATATGGTTTTACCAACAACAATAAAACACATGAAACAATGCTTGTTAAGGCATTCATGAGGGTGTTTAGATTAGCACCTTCATCTTTTTAATTTGTGATTACCTTGTCACGCAAATAAAAAAAAACAAGTAATTTTTTTAATTTTAAAGACATGTTGACTTTTGATGTTTAATGAATGTTGAAGATTCTTATCATGATATGGCATGGTTCCACTTGTTGTTGATGCAATTCATCAATATCAAATCCTTCAACCCATGACATCCACAAATCAAATGTGATTATCATTATAATGGTTTAAACAAGGGTAAGAAGAACACGTGATGATGGTAGGATCCAAGTTCGGCAGGTGGTAGGGGGCGTAGTTTTTGGAGTGATCCCGAATTGTGCCTCCGTCAACTCCTTGCAACTCCAACACACCTGAAGGCCTAATTGCCTTAATCCTCAAGATAGTGCAACCAGAAGAAATGTCTAGAGTATCATTAGGTTGTTGTTGGAGATACTCAAAATCACCAACATCAAATTGTCTCACCTTAGGTTTGTAACTGCCACATCATGTGTGTGCATACCATAAGGTGTCTTAATGTTGTGCAATGGACAAGTTCTCCATGGCCATGGGCATAACCTTCCTAAATAGAGTAGCCCTCTTTGCGATGACCCTAGCCCAAGTGGTTGGGGAGTCCAAGTCCACAACCTGGTCCATTTGAGTAACAATGGAAGAGGGTGGAATGGGACGTCTCCCAAAAAATAGAAAGTAAGTAAGGAGCGAAATGAAACAAAGAGGCGTGTTTGGACATCTTGTTACCCATGGCGATGTAATGTAGGGCTAGGTCCCAGTCCTTTTTGTTCCCAGTGAGACAAATATTCCGAAATCCCTTCTTGCATGTCTGAACCATCCTCTTTACAAGGCCATCAACTTGGGGATGATCCCTTAAAGTTTGGCAATGGTCAATGAAAGTTTGATCAAATAGGCTTTGGAATTCTCCTCTGAATTTTGATCTTTGATCAGTAAGGCACTTAGCATAAGCCCCAAACCTATTTAAGATCCATTGTAAGAAAGCTTAGTTGGTGTTATGTGATGACTTGTCCAACAGTGTAACAAGCTTGACCCACTTTGAAAAATGTTTAATCATAATCATGATGTAGACATTACCCCTGGAGGTTTGTGGTAACTTTTTAGCTAAATCACATGACTAGCGATAGAACATGTCCTAAATAGGGAGTGGAAAAAGTGTGAGCTGTCAAGAGGAGAAGGAAGTTTTCATTCCATCGCATTATTCACACTTAGCAATGACGTCTCAGACTTGAGCATACATACTTTTCCAATGGTAATGAGGAGTGAGAAGGCTATAAGTACGCTTAACTTCAAAGTGTTCAAGCTCTAAGTGTACCTTTTGAATAAGACTAGGCCGTTCATGTGGTGGAGGAACCATTATGTCGCCTTGTGGTAAGCATTGGACAAGGTGATTGTCCTTCCATGAGTAGTGTTTGGACCACTATTATATGCGATCCCGTTGACTTGATGTAACTTGGGGAGGGTATTCCCCATGTTGAAGAAACCTTAAAGTGTCCAAGTCCTCCCATATATCCACAATGGGATGCTCAACTAAGTTACATTGCAGTAGTGCAAGATAAATAGATGCATAAGATACATGTACTATTGGAATTTGGTCGAAGTTTTACTTGGCTTTTGAGAAATCTTTAGAGTTAGTGAGGGGTCTCTGCAACATGGTATTTGCGTTCTAATGTGTAATACTAGGTCGGTGAATAACCTTGAATTTATACTCTTAAAGTATAAGCGCCCAACGAATTAACTTACCAATAAGCTTGTCGTTGGTCATCAACCACTTGATAGGTTGGTGGTCGGTATACAAAGTGAACTTGGTGCCATAAAGATAGGGCCTGAAATGTATGACAACCCATACAACAACAAAACATTCCTTTTCGTATGAAAAGTAGTTGCTCTCAGCCTTATTGTTGCTTCGGGATGCATAGGTGATAACATATTCCTTACCTTTATCATCAAGTTGGCTAAGAATACACCAATACCAAAAGCACTCCAATTAGTGTGTAGAATGAAGACCTTGCTGAAATTAAATCTTCTTAGAATGGGGAACTCTGAAAGCTTTTCCTTGAATGTGTTGAAAGCTTCTTGAGCCTTTTCACTCCATGTCCAAGTAACATTTTTTTTTAATAATGCAAAGAGAGGATGAACAATAATATTGAAGTTTTGGACATAAATCCTGCAATAATTACATAGTTCGATGAAGCTCCTCAAAGTGTGAACATTAGTAGGATTGGGCATCTCCAAAATGGCTACTACTTTGGCTTAATGAACCATAATACCATTTGGTAAAATTTTGTGTCCAAGGTAGACTACTAAGGTGACAACAAACTCACGTTTTTAGGATGGATCTTCATATTGACTTCATGGAGCCTTTTGAATAACTCTTCAAGATGAGCCAAATGTTGCAAAAGTCCCTTGCTATGCACTAGGACATTAGTTATGTAGCACTTTAGGAAATTTGCCCCTTCAAGAACCTGGTCCATGATTCGCTAAAAGAAGACATGTGCATTCTTTAATCCAAAAGGCATCACAAGCCATTCCCACAACTTGTTGCTACCATGGAATGTTGTTTTCTTGTGATCCTTCACAACAAGCACAATCTTGTTGAAGCCTTGCCTCAGATCCACAATTGTGAAGATGTTTGAGTCTCCAATGCTATCAAACAATTATTCAAGGATGGGCATGGGGTACTTGTCCTGAGGTGTAACCAGGTTCAAAGGCCTATAATCCTTGCACATCCTTTTTTTAGTCCATAATCTAACTAAATCCATCTTTGCTGGCATTAATATAGCGGCTGTGAAATCAGAACTTGATGGTTAAATAAAACTAACTTCATGGAGTTTTTTGCATCTTTCATTTATTAGTTCCCACTCATGCTTGATCAACCTATGTTTCCTTCGATAGATGGGTGTCTCATCTGTAAGGTCTATAGAGAACTACATGGTCTTACACCTACCTAAGTCTTTCATTGAGAATGAGAACACATTTTCACACTTAATTAACAAGTCTATGACCTGGTCTCTTTCCTTCTTGGTGAGTTGGTTCCCCATAACGAAAGGGTAGTTGGAAACACATGGAATGGAATTGAAAAGTGTGTTTGAAGAACCTGGTGTATTGGGTTCTCCACTATCCAGCTGCGCAGATTCGTAGAAGGTTGTAATTGTTTTTCTAGAAGATGATGTACCTCCAGGTGTATTAGAAACAACTTGAGTCAAATTACATGGTACCTCCTCCCCCCCAACACTAAGAATGAAGTGTTGAGTGTTGAAAATAGGCAAATGTACTTGGTCGGGGTGCCATGTAGTCCTATTACCAGAATTACAAGTTGATTGAATTAGTGTTGGTGTTATATATAATTGAAAGAGTACATAGGTTACCAACAACCATGTAAGGGAGTTTAGGTCCATGCCTCTCCTTAGTAGAGCATTACGTTCCAATCTAATCACCTTGGTGTGATTAGTAGTGCTAGTTTGGAACCCCATAGCCCTTTTTCTTTCTTTTGGGCTTCGTTCATCCCAAGTGGCTGAAGCATGACGATACACCAAGCCTGGTCCATCTCCTTAAAAGGTGTGTACTCATGGGAAGGAGATAAAGGTGGGCCAAACACCTCTTGGTTTTCCTATTGCGTTCGTAGGAAACCAAAGAGGTTTCTCTTGCCTTGTAACTAATTGGCAGGAATTCTAATCATCCAATATGTGAAAAACCTATAGGTTGGGGTTTTTGATGGTGTATATCAGAGCCAATTATAGAACTGAAAGTGGTGCAAGGTTGGTCCATTAGTTGCATAATCGGTGAACATAAGAGTCGCATTATGCTGCATTGAGTAGGAGTGGCTGTCCAAGGTAATGTTTGACTAGCATGTAGTGCTCCTAGACTTTTTCCTTATTGTTAAGTTGAGAAGAGGTGTTCTCAGTTACATAACAGAGTAGGAGAAATGGATTAAGCCCAGGTGATCAATCGTACCTTGTTCATGAAGAGACTGGATCTTGTGTCACTCAAGCCTTCTCCAAATCCAGCTGTTGAAAATCCTTAACACTCCTAACCTAAAATGATGAGGTCCACATGGCCAAGTAATTCCATATGCTTCTTCTGAATTAGTTGTATGTCAGAGGGCAAGAAAATGAAACTGGCCTTCCATGCGGTGGTTGTAAACTGTTGTGGAAATCTAACTATGAGCTCCATCATTCTCAATGCTGCCACTTACCTTGCAATAGGATCAATGTCTACGTATAAATACCTTCGAACCACTATTCTTGACTGTAGTAGGGCTTCAAGACTTGTACTAATACCACCAAAAAGCTCTAATAATGTAATCCCTTCCTTACGCGGTGTCTAAGTGATTAGTTGACGAAGTATTAGCTTAATCGGTTCGCCATGGTTCTCCATGTTCTCAAAACTAGATAGAACTTTGACCAAGGGCTCGCGGGTTGCTTTGAACCTCTGTAAAACCTATAGTTTGTGTTGAATGTCTGTAGGAACCACCTTCAAGCTTTCAGTAGCTTGGGCGTAAGTTATCTCTTCTTCATCTCTTTCTATCCACTTGCGACTAACTTATTATATGTAGGAAATGGTGTGTGTTTCCTTAAGCATACAATGGTGAACCATAGGACTATGGTTCCCATGTAAATCAAGGGGTATGTATCCTAAGTGGTGGTCATTAGTCTCTTAATCCACTCAGTAGTACGCATGTTTAAACTAGTTGTCAATTGTGAAACCTAATGGAAAAAGGGCCTCTTGCCCAATGAACACATCGTAACTAGTGGCATTAGTGATTAAACATCTTACCTGTAGGCAAAACTCATGATTTGTGTTTAGTGCAATCAAATTCGAACTCTCCCCAAGTACCTCCTCTACGCTCCCACTAGCGTCACGAATTTGCCACATAGATTTTCGTAGTTTGGAGTCAAGCATGCCCATCTTCTTGGTGAATTGAACTCCAAGAATCACTAGTTGGGCACCTATATTAGGAAGTACCACTTTGGGTGTATGTCCTCCCACTTGGATTGTTGATTCAATATTGTCAATAATGGCAACTCCGGTGGCGATGGAAGTTCTCTCACTAGGCACCACCTTCGGAAATGAGTGAGAGTCTTCGTGGAGAGAATGGCTATCCATAACACTTTTGCTGAGTAACAAATCCACAAGTGAGGTGTTTTTAGCTCCCTTTTGATATGTGAATGCAGAATCAAAGGTAGGAGAACCCACTAGTTTAACCATGCTAGAACTAGTGACTAGATTACGAATGCCATCTCCAACACGTGAGCCAATCGAGTGTCTCTCGAAGGTGTTAGATGAGACCCTTGTAACATGTGGATCAGGGATTGGTAAAGAACATGATGTAGTGTTTAGGGTATTTTTTAGTACTGCAATTATGTCCTTAGTGCTTAGCTTCAAATCTTAAAAACAAAACAACGGTGTACTCATAAACTTTTGCGTCACTTCACGCATTTGAAGTTAGCACTTCATAAGCTAATCAATGGAAAATTGTGTGTTTTCTTAATGTACATGTACTTGTGGGACACAAGAATTTGATGCCCTAATAGCTTGTGGTGTAATAGTCTCCTCCCCCCTCGCCAACAAGGTGCGTTATTCTTCCGTGTTGAAAGGACGAAAAGATTGTGGCATGATTGTTCGAGCTCCTTTAGCCCTGGTAATAGGACTTGAACTAGATGTGAGTCCATCAGTTTGAATTACTTACCTAGTGGTAGAAACTTTAGGTGCCACACTAGCCTTTTGTGCCGCGAAGTAGGAAGGGCAAAAAAAAGTGGCAAATTCTAGTGTGAGACTATAATTGTGTGCACTGAAAAAAAATACTCCCTAACCATGGCATCGTGTGAAAGGCCATAGAATGACCTAGGATCTCGTGATCCTGAACCTTGTATAGGTTGTGCATGACTAGCTGGTTGGGAAGATTTGCCTTTTAGATGAGCAAGTTAGGCCTTTAATGATTTGAGTTCATTTTATAAAGTTTAAACTTGAGCGGCATGGGCTTGAAGCACCTCCCTCTTGTCAACATTGTGCTCCTTCTTCTTAGCATTCTTACTGGAATTACCTTTGGTGGGGAAAGCCTGAGTGGAAGGTTAAGGTGCTTTGGCTTTTGGTTGAGGGGCAGTAAAAGATGTTGGTAGATTTTGTTGTGGTAATTAAAGTTGTTTCCCATTCCAGGAACTTGGCGAAACAAACAATTTCTTGATGTCCTTTTTTCCCACAATAATCATAAAAGAGATCCTTAAAAGGAATGTTGTATTCACTAGCTTTGTGGGTAGGATTGCCACAACAGTTGCAAGAAGGTAGGATAGGTGCAGTTAAGTGCATTGCTTTAGCCCTTGAAGAAAAATGTGATCTAGTTGGCGCAGCTAATCGAGGTTGAAGCCTTGAATGTGATGGATGCTTCATATTAATGGTCTCATAGTGTGCATGAACTAGTTCCAACACATAAATGTTGTACATATCTAGCAAAGTGTACGAATCTCCAAATTCTGTAATTGCAAAACCTACGCATGGAGTGTTGAAGTACTTTCCAACGAACGAAAATATCGATGGGCAACTTCCAGGTCTATGATGCTCTAAGTATCCTCTTTAAGCTTGAGAAGCCTCATGTAGAGCATCTTGAGGGTTTCATCTTTTTATTGAAAGAAGGTGGCGAACTGTAAATTTTTTTCAGAACTCTTGACCAAAATTTTTTGTTCTAGAACTCAAAATAATTCCCCCACTAGATTAGCAAAAGCTAATGCATCGATGGTGGGAAAAATGTTTGCGGTAGTAACAATGAATTGTTGAAGAAATTTTTTTACTAAAGTAAGTACCAAATCTAGATTATTGGGCACAATCCCATGATGTGCAATGGCAGCTTGCAATGCACCTTGAGAGGTGGTCGTGATGGTTGTGGCATAAGCTAGATTGGGGATTTGGGTGACACCCAAAATCCTCGGAGAATGTTGTTCGTAGACATCCAATGCCTCATAGTGCACATAATGGGCCAATTGTTTGAATGTGAATGCCTCGATGTAATTAACGCCATACTTGAGCTCCAATTCAAAAACCATAGTTGAGAAAGTAGCCTTGAATACCCTCAAAGAAATGGTACCTGGCCTTTTGCTGAACTTTTCAATTCTCCCAAAGGAACTATTGACCTCCATGGTATATATGGGTGTAGAGGTCACGGCTTGTAACGGAATATACGATGATTGTGTGAAAGTTGGTGTGGCAACAAGCGTACCCCATTGATTAACCCCTTTAAATGGACAATGATGTACCGTTGATATAGTGTAACCTGAACCTGAATTCTTGGTAGGAGTTGTACTGGATGACGGTGGTGTTGTAGACGCTTGATGGTATCGTTGTGAATATCGTGAGCTCAAAGAAATCTGCTCAAATGATTGTGTGTTACTTTGTAGTTGATACCTTGGTTCTGGCTAAATGGTAATGCTCTCATCATCCAAGGACATGGTATTGTCCCATGCCCCCAAAATTTTGTAATAATACATAGCACTAGTTACAAAGTTCTAACACAACATACGGTTTGAAGAATACTGTGCGTCGACAAGGATGAATGGCGATGGATGGACGTTTATGGATGGACATTGGACAAAATTGCAACAGATGTTAGACGAAATTGTAACGGATGTCAAACGAAACGGGTGGATGGATGGTGACTACGACGGCAATGGACGACAACAGCGTCGGCAACGGTACTGCAAAGTGATCCGCATCCGCGAGTTCTGCATCGATGGCGTGCATAAGAGAAAAGAATTTTTTTTCTTCTACTTTGTGTTTTTATTATTATTATTATTCTCTTATTCTTCTTCTTTTAGAGTTGCTACACGAACCACTCACTACATGACTGCAAGCTCAAAAACACATAAGAGTGCACAGCCTATATGTTAACCTCAAAACCCATGTACAAGGAAAGCAAATGTATGTGGGGTTGCATCACCTGGTGCAGATCTTATACTATAATCAAAGCTTGTGTGTGTGTTTATGTGCGTGTTCCCAAGACCTAAAGTTGGCAATAAAACAAGCTTTAGAGCTGCTTGCTTCTTCCTCCCTCTGAAGCTCTGGAACTTAGAACTTCATAGCTTGTAGCTTGTTTCCAATGTCCTTTTTCCCTCGCTTGCGTTGTTGCTAGTTATGGTTGTTGTTGTTCCTGTTGTAGCTGCAGTACAAGAGTAGAAAAAGAAAAAGAGTAGTAGCAACTCAAGAACATAAAAAACCAACAAGCAAAAGAAACCCAAGAAATTCAAAGCCAGGAAAAATTTGTCACTTTCAACATTAAGTGATAAGGAACAGTTTTTCTAGAGTTAAATTGAAAAGAGGGAAAAAAAAATGTAGTGTATGTAAACGATGGCCATGCAATAACTGCTGTGAGCTTCTAGAAATCCAGTTTGATTATGGAAAAAACTCTCCTTAATAAAAGAATTCTAAAAAAATTGAAAAGAGAAGGGAAAAGCTTGGCTTTTTATACAATCATTAACAAAGCTGAAACCTTAAACAAGCCATAACCCTAAAACACCTAATAACGTACAATAACTTAAGAACGTACATTAACCTTAAGAGCATACATTAACCCTAAAGGCATGATTGGCATGCTCGTAACCGGCCCTCATGTATGAGGCCATGCATATGGGCATGACAAGAAGTACAAAGATCAAAAGATTGATGGTGACCTAGGAGGGACCTCCTTAAGGAAAACCCTAAACCTTAAGGTGGAACAATCTACCATATCCAAGTTGGATTTAGGAATCACGCAATGGCAATATGTGTGGGTCTTTGACATGCACCTATGCAAAATTTTAATTGTTAAATTCATAATTGGACAAATTTTAATTTTTAAACTCATAATTGGGCAAATTGTGTAAAAATCTTTTTTTTTCCAAGCTTATAGGTAGGAGTTCAAGTTTTAGCGTAGGGAATTGGCCTGGTAAAAGAAACACTACTAGGATGTTCAAAATAAATACAAAACCCAATGCAATGTATTTCAAGAATATGAAAGTTAACTAGTGGCAGTTCTTACATACTTTAGGATCCCCTTTCCTTATTTAATATGTTTTTTGCGATAGGAGGGGTTTGGGAACTTGATGTTCCCCTTGTGGTTCACCCTCTTAAGTGGTTCTTTTGTCTTCTTGGACATGGGTCCTTTTATTTTTGTTCTTTGTATTATCTTTTTTTTGGGTGCTTTGGTTTATTTATGATTGGTAGGGTTGCATCATCATTTAGTATTGTTGTTGTGGGTTCAAATTTCAAGAATAGCTTGTAGAATTGCATGGTTTAGAACATGAATCATGTAGGTCCCAAAACAACAAGCCTACAAAATTTGATGGGGAGTAGGGTAAACCGGCTACTAATTGAACACTTAAGCGCTTAGGGCAGGCTGGATCCAAGGGGAGGGTTCCATTGTTTTTGGTGTCCAAAAGTAATTTGAACCCCTCCTCTTGGTGCATCTAGCATACTAAAATCGTCTAAAATGGAATAAAATTGAAAAAGTTATGGCCCCCCAAAGTAGAGGGGGTCATCGAACGTTACAAAGGCTGGTTCTCGAATACCCAAAAATTTCCTTGTATGTTGCTATGTTGTTATTAAAGTTCCAAGATGATTTGTAAAACTTTAGGTGGCACTCCTATAACCCTTTTAAATCATTTAAAATGAATAAAAAATTAGAAAGTTATGAGGCTTGAAAGTAAGAGTGGTCAAAATGAAGAAAAATTATAAAAAAACACTTTTTGCAACTTGAAAAACCATATTCTTTTTACTGGGATTTTTTGGCTGGTCCCTTGGCTTTGCATTTCCAAGATGATTTGTAGAGCTTGAGAAGGCGCTCTTATAGCATTTGAAATCACTCAAAATGGAGAAGAATTGAGAAAGATCTGCCAAAGTGTTTGGTCATAGGCAAGCGATCGATGATGGGCCGGTTTACCCTACAACATTCTGCTGGGATCAGCCAGGAGTTTCACCTACCAAGATTGCTTTTTGGTGGGTAAGCGGCAGGTATGTGATTGATATTGAAACTGACATAAAACTGGTACGAGATTCGTATTGCCTGAAATCATACCAGCCTGGTGGTGTGTAGGCTCCTTTGATATGGGTGCATAGATCAGACTAGATACAATGTGCAAGTCTGTATCGGGACTTAAACACGTCTAGATACAAAGAAGACTTCCCCAAGACCCTTCCACATGAGAAGTCAGTCATCAATGTCCGTTCCATGCTTTTTCCACATGCCTTGTCACAATGTGTTGCCCCAATTCCCCCAGACATTCTCAATAGCACCTCAATCTTGTCCCCTTTTGTTTGGAGACAGTTCAACTTCATGTGTATAAACTTGTAGAGCACACATTCTGCAAACATCACCAAACATTTTGCTGCTTCTCCAAAACAAGTTAGTTGCTGTAGTTACATCCTTTGAGATCAGGGTTGAGACCAGTTTCATGTGTGTGTGTGTGTGTGTGTGTGTGTGTGGGCAAATCAGACTGAAAGAGAATCACAAGCTGCAAACAATCTGGGTCACTAAAACTAGAGAAGAGGTGGTGCCAGGGGATCAGATCTGAAGTTACTATGGACGCTCCTGCAGAGCAAGACTACCATTGTCGCTGGTGGTGCCAAAGGAATTGGGTAGTACGCTGTTGACATTAGTTCTCTCAATTGCTTTCATTCTGCAGATTTCCTCAAGAATTGTTATCCTTTGGTGCCACAGGAAGCTGGGAATTATATAGATACGCCCCTCGACGCATATATATATATATATATAAAGCCAGTCAGTTGAAGCTCAGTCTTACCCTCTACATATTGCACTCCCCAGGCTAGTAGAGTGGTTTAGACACCTTACTTTTTCCAAATTTTGTTTTGAAGGGTAAAGGACCCCCTGAGGTGCTTAACAAGTTCTCGCGCCAGTTTGCTTGGGCTCTGCCCTAGTTCACAGGGCCTCAAACCTGTGAAGCACAGCAGGGGGAACCCTTTACCCTACACAGACATTTTAAAGACAAGATTGTTCTACCCACTTTGAAGGAAGCTGGGTCATCTAAAACACTCCTAGTAACCACTTACAACACCAAATATGAGGAAAATCGCTTTGGTCAGTGGTGGCTCCAAAAACTCGATATTGCCATGGAGTTTCATCTGTCATTGAGGAGTGAGGTAATGTCATCTCACCAGAGGGTAGTGAGAGGTTTTGCAAAGATTGATTGGCATTTTGAGATTTTTCACTAATGCGGGTTTACAAAACAGTGAATCCCACACTGGAAATCACAGCTGATGACTGTTGCTTCATGATTTCAAACCGATTTTTTGAGTACTTATTTCATTCATACCAGCTTTTGCTCACCCACTTTTGACAGCATGGGCAGATGGTTGCATTGTTTCTATCTCATCATCGGCCAGAGTGGTTGCAGTTTGGCCTGGAATTGTGTATTGCTGGAGCCAAAGGTATGTTGACATTTTGTGCTCATGATTCATCTGCTTCCACTTGTGATAGATATATCAGAGTCAACATTGTTTCATTCTACTCTTTTTATGATCCACCAAATTAGTGCAGCAAGTTACATGAACTAGAGCTAGATCAATCATCCATAAATTGCAACCAATTAGAATCAGGTTTTTTTTAATTTTATATACTTTTTAGGTGCGGTTTCAAAGTTTGGCGAATATTTCCAAAAAAATTACCAATTTTTTTCTAATTTACAATTTTTTTAAACAATTTTTTTGTTGCTACAGTGAGAAAATTTGCCCAAGAAAAAACCACTGACTAGAAGATGTGGATCATGATCCTACGTCCTTCAACCCTGAAGCCTGTTTTGTTATGTAATTGGATTAGTCCCTTTTGTTAAATGAAATAGTTATACTCCAAGTCTAAAACACTTGCTCTTGCTGACTTTACTTCACAGAAGTCATTAAGATGATCATTGTGAATGACTAAAGGACTTGCGAATGTCTTATGATGATTTGACATGCAGTAGATGTCATTAGATTCAGACCTCTATCTCAATATTAGTATAATGTCTGTCCATTTTAGCGGCAATGAACCAAATCAGAAAGAACTTTGCATGTGAGTGGGTGGGTGATGGTACCTGGGTCAATTGTGTTTGCCCTTTTGGTTCACTGAAACTACTGTGATGGATTTGGGTGAGATGACTGTCCTTTCTCTAAACCTTCAATCGTCATGCTCAACTTGAATAAGCATTTTGGAAGAAGCTACGTATTATCAATGTAGGTTTTGGTGCCAATTTCATTTGTAATGCATTAGTACTTTGCAATGATCCCACTTGTGTGTGGCATGGATGTTTGTTCAAGCAATTGTTATTTTTGTTTGTTTCACCAAAGCTTAGAGAGAAGATTGGTTAAGACCCATGCATGGTTTTAGTGGCATGGCCTTTCTTGTCAAGTAGATGGGTGCCCGGGCTCTTTTGGGTCTGTGGAAAGATTTTGATTTTAGTGCAAATGCTTTACAAGCAAATATTTTCTCAAATAAAATGCATTGCAAGCTTGAACCTTGCAAACCCATCTATGTGCATTTTTCTTCCATGTCATGCCCTTCTTGACAACCCCATGTGACCCATTTGCCTCTGAAACAAGGAAAAACAAGGAAACATATCAGGATGCTGAAATAAAATAAAAAAGATGAAAATATTGATGGTGAAAGTTATTACATATATAATGAAGGTATTGCCTGCAAACCAATGATTATTAATAAGTTTAGACTTTTGGCCATTGGGGTATTGTCAAAAAATAATTTGGCCAAAAAAAAACCCCAACCACTCTCAATGCAAGAGTGAGCGTGGCAAAATAAATAAATAAATTATATATATATATATATATATATATAGAACAATTTATGATTTGGGGGAGGAATGAAAACTATAACCATTTGTTCAACACACACACACGAAAGGACTGTCCATTGGGGGTAGGGGGCATAAGAAAAGAAAAAACCCAAACCCCAGTGGACAGGGTCTAGGGGGTTGGATTTCATCCCATCCAACAGAATCCCACAACAAGATTTTTTGGATGATGCACTGGTGGATGCTGGGTCGCTCTGGCCAGTTAAAGTCAAAATAAGATCTACATGGGATGATGACCTTGTGCATGCAATATGAAGAAGATAACATCTGCATGTGGGATGATAATCTTGTATTAAGAATCAGCCAAAACTCAAGGATGGTTCCAACTTGTGTGATCTTAAAGGTTGTGTGGAGAGCTTGTTGTGAATTTGTAGTGTTTTTACTCATTTCTATTCTCTCATTAATCCAATGTTAAAATTTCAACAAAATCAGGTTGTAAGTCATATTATGTAAGTTTTCTGCTCCATAAAAGTTCCCTAACTAACCATGGTGGTCAGATCGGTTGCTTTTTTTATTACTGACTTACTAACAACCCACTTGTGGGTTGTTAGTAGGTAGTGAAATCAACCCTTATTATCTATGTATAAATTATAAATCATCTCCTTACCTCATAGTCACCTATTTTCTTACCTTTGTACCTATATATAGGACCTACTTGTTACAGACCGGGTTACCAAGATGAAACCAGATAGTAACTCAGTTGAGACTCATGACAAAGACAACATTAGCAAATAGATGATAACATGTGATGAAATATGCTTGAGGATTTCTATGAAACATGGTGGCCAATGTTAGGAGCTAAAAAATAGAGGAAAAATTATGGTTCTTCAATTTCCTCATTGCATGCAAATTATATGAGAGCATTTTTGCACTTGTAGTTTTAGTGATAATTAGTTTCTTGCCAAATAGCCCCTAAAATTCGGGTTATTAAACCTTGAGACATTTGTTTAGTTATAGGAGAAGAAGGTCTGGTAAGTTTCGGGGGAAGTTTGAGATAAGTCAGAGAAAGTCTAAACATGACAGATTCAACAAATATTGAAGATTTTATGAAATTGAAGATTTTATTATGTTCAAATTATACTATTCTTAAATGTCTCAAAAGATTCTCTAATTTTCCTTCACAATGTTTTTTTTTTCTTAATTTCTTTTGATAATTTTCAAAAATTCTACAAATGATATAAATAATGTGAAAACTGGCAAGTTATTAAGAGGGTTTTTCTTTTCAAAGGTCAAGTAGGTCAAGTAAGAACCAAAGGTTTTTCACCATTTGATTATGTGGGAAAAATACTCCATAGACACGTAGTCACAAAGCCAATTATGTTCTCTTAGAAATTGGGTTCCAACTTATTTCTACCCACAAATATTGTAACTTATTGAGGGCAATTGTGTCCGAAGCATGGAAGGAGTACAAGTTTACTAGTTTTTGGCAATAAGAATGAAATTTTTTAGGGCATTTGAGGACCCCCATCACGAATTAAAAATATTAGAAGACCCCAAAAAAGGTGTGCCTACATTATAAGGAAAAAGGTCTTGGTCATAGTAGTAGCTCCACTATTTCTACTAGAGTTTAGAATTTTCGATACAAACATTGAATGATATTTTGAAATTTGAGGTGCCAAACTATCTAACATGGTTGAGAGAGAGAGATAAGTGTTTCTTAAATCAATTTGGGTATGCATGAAATTGCAATATGTGACGATTTGTGACATGTGAGGCTTGCATAATTAGAGTTGTGTCACACAAGAATGCCCATGTAAAGAAGACACCATGTCATAAGATTGTTCATTTTCTTTCTACAATAAGGTTTGGTCCATTTGTGGAGAAAGAAGGGGAGTCTCACACTATGGCCTTGCCAGTTATGTTAAATAGTATCTTACGTCAAAAGAAGAATTATGGAAACTCAAATATTATTTCACCATGCAAAAATATAATCTTCAAAAAAATCCTCACAAAGAAACCAAAATCCTTCAAGATACTAGAACTCTATAATGAAACTCAAATTTCAACATAAGCCAAAATATCATCTTTCAAAAATCCTCATATGAAAATAGACAGGTCTATCACCTAGGGGCCAAAATCCCTTAAGCTAGTATACTCTATAATTAATCTAAACATGCTTTGGTAGGCAAGGCCAACAAATATGAGACTAAGGACTTATGTTTTAAATTGAGACTCAGGACACTTGCAATTTGCATTTAAAGGAATTTGATGTTAAAATAGGTTGGCATTTTTGTTAGGCTAACGCTAGGGTTGCTACCTTGACCATATAACATAGCTTTTGGATTTTTTTTGCTATTGTTTGGAACTTTTTGAAATGTGCTCTTTGTGTGTGGAAATTCACATTGGGTACAAGCAATTATTTCAACATGCAAGCTTGGGAAGCAAACTTCTCTATAACTAAAGGGAGAAGAAGTTGGTGTTGGTGAGCTAGAGGCCATAAGTAACTAGAAGTCGAGGTTTGGTTGTAATCTTGAGCACAATGTAGTCATTTTAGTTTGTGGGAGAAAGTAGCAAGAACTTGGTGAAGGAGACTTGAATGTGGTGACTAAGGCATGTGTGGTAGGCAATTTGATTTTGATCACATGTATTTTTCCTTTTTGCACTTTGTAAAGGAGTCTAATGTTTTCTTGTTATGTTTTGGTGGCTTTGATGAATTCCTAAGCTCCAATTTAATTTCCTTTGCACTTATTGGAGCCAAGCATTCCTACTAGATGATTTATTGTTATCATCTATTTTTGGTTGCATACATGGGAGTGTGAGTGCTAAGGAGAGCTAAATAGGTTATCTCAAGCTATGGATTGAGGAACATGATTAACTCCTTTGTGAGATCTATGGAAGAAAAGGATGTTGTTGTTTATTCTAGTCAATGAATTTGGTCGCCTTCATCTCGAGATGGGCTGTTTTGCAAGAGAGGGTTCTTCTAGGCTTGGAGTTTTATGGGGTTTATCTCCCCTCTCTTTAGTTGATATGCTTCATATGATTGGTGGAGGGTTTGGTTCTCAGTAGTTCCCTTTCCTCCTTGTGGCCCGTCTCTTCTTTTGAGCTGTTTGCTTGCTTGGTCGTTAGTCCTTGCCCCTTGTTTCTTTTTCTCTCCCTTTCTTGGGTGCTTTATTTTAATAAAGTTTGGCAAGGTTGCACCATCATTTGGTGAAATCGGGTTTGTATGTGTTACAAGTTCCAAATACCATGTATTTGAGAGGGTGTTCCCAAATTTGATTTCCTCTTCCTTTTTTCGCCACAAGAAATCAAAATGGGCAAATTAGGGTCATGAAATTATCTCAATATCATTTGAGTTCAAACAGTTGATAGCTTTTTTTGTGTTACTAGGTAGAGCATTTAACCTGGGAATGTGATCGATACTTGTCACAAATCATGGGGGGTGACTTACACCACGTTCAATTTTGTGAAACTTTAAAGATGGTTGAAATGTATATATGGTTATGATTGTTACAAAATTTTAGTATTTGGGACGAAATAATTTGTTAACAAATTTTTGTTTATTTGGATGCAAGTTTGAACTTTGGAGAAAGAAGACACACCTCATTCTTTTTCAAGTAGGGTTTTTTTTCATTATTATAAGTTTTATTTTTTCTCACGTTTTATTTTTTATTTGGTTTCTTCTTTTTTATAATTTTTTTTTCTCATAAAATTATTTTATTGTATTTCCCTTTCCTTGCAGCAATGGATTGAATGTAGCTGCAACTCATGGGCTTTGAAAGTGAATTAAAATTTTCCAAGAAAAAATTCAAGACGGTTAAGTTATGATCAAGACCCATTATTCATGATCAGTTCTATACAGAGAATCTTCTCATTCTTGGTGGGCAGAAAGTTGCAGTGTCAGACTCAGTTAACGGATGGTGTGCAGCCGGCAACATCGTCCAGACAGATGGATAGAGGGACAATAGGGACGAATGACGAGACAAGCGAGTTCAAGGGCGGCTTCATTTGTCATCCCGATGTCTTTTACTATATACTAGTGTGAACCCCGTGCATAATGCATAGGTGTGTTATTTCAACAATGTTTGGTTGATGTTTTTAGTTTTTTAAAAAAACTTTTCTGTTCAAACAACCGTTGGTACCCCCTCGTTGCCCCGATCCTTCGCATTTCCCACTTCGATTCTTTAACCCGTCGATCCCTCCATTTAAAAATTAAGTAATGTAAACAAATAACATCTGATCTACAGAGATAATGTTCAATATTGACATTCATCCCATTCAATATAGTTTTGTAACAAAAAAAAATACCCTCTTATGGAACTACAGAGATTATCCATCTATTGAGGAGCAGGAGATGATTCCAAGTGAATATAATTGGCATAAGCAGAGGAATCCGAGTGAGTGTAATTGGCCTTGGCAGCACCTGCCAGGGCTTTGAACACCAGTATAGCAATCCCCTTGATGTGCTCCGGAGGTCCCATGTCGCCCACTGGAACGTAAGTGGCGATCCACATCAGTAGTACCGGCAGCTGTTCCAGGGACGAACTTCAGGACGGCGCTGAAGTAGTGGTATCGGGGATCGCCTTCCAGCACCGTGTACCCTAGATGATGGGAGGGATGGATGGACGGGTCAGATGATGAATGAAAAAAACTTCATTTCATCACGACCACGCCTGACGACCACACGTGACGACCACACCAGACTGTCCGTTCGGAGTCAAGGGAAGTTACTTCCTTCCTTTACAACTTTACAATATACTAGTGTGAACCCTGTGCATTATGCACAGGTGTGTTATTTCAACAATGTTTGGTTGATGTTTTTGATTTTTTTTAAAAACTTTTCTTTTCAAA
>Ga0116229_10002634_pt1 | contig 29119 bp, 28 predicted proteins | sample S1TSphgellanicum_3_FD_87313 | JGI IMG/M metagenome (GOLD analysis project Ga0116229, IMG submission 87313) | Host-associated microbial communities from peat moss isolated from Minnesota, USA - S1T2_Fc - Sphagnum magellanicum MG | ecosystem: Host-associated > Plants > Peat moss > Unclassified...
ACCGTGAAGTTGGGCTCCAAGAAGCCGCAACTTCCGCACCACTGCCATCCTCAGGGGTTTCCGGGCCAGCCTTGCCCGGCCTCAGAAAACCGCACCCGAGGGGGCGGACGCAGGCATAGGGCCAGCGGATCCCCCGAGGCAGCGAGAGAGATAAATTATGGCCGTCAAGACATCTACCCCAAAAACTGCGCAGCTTCCTATCACCCGCAAATCGCCTGTTCGTCAGGCAATCACCTTTGAACTGGTGCAGGCCCACGCACCTCACGCCAGCCTGGCAGAGAACCTCTCGCGCACCTTCGGGATCGATCCAGTCGATTATGCAGCAATCCTCGAAGCCACTGAGGAAAACATCGGCCTCTCCGCCAAGGCCCTGCAGCCCACGCTGAACGACAAGGCCATGGAGATCCATCTGCAGCGCGTGGTCGGCAGCTTCGTCAGCTCCGCCTATGGGGCAGCCACCTTCTACGGCACCAAGGTTACCGCGGCGAAGGACCTCACGATGAAGTCCCAGAACGACGATCGCGACGAGGACCGCGGCGGTGTCTCCGGCTACGAGAGCAAGGCCGAGCGTGCCCGCCAGTTCGCCGCTGAGATGGCCCTGCAAACCTACGCGTTGATGGCTGCCGCAGAGGGCGCCATCTCCGCCTACGCCCAAATCACTGGTGAAACCTGGAAGCCCTACGAGGCGCCCGTCGCTCCGAGCAGCAGCACCACCCGCCAGTCAGCACAAGCGCAGATGGCCGCTTTCGGAGCCTGACACCACGGCGGGGGCCGCAAAGCCCCCGCCGCTTTTGCCGCCGGAAACTCGCGTTTCAGTTTGAGCATCCAACGCCCAGAGCGGGGCGTCCCCACCCTTCCGCCGGGCCCTCCCCAGGGAGGGCTGGCGGTTAGGGCGGACTCAATCACCGCCGATCGAGGACTTCGCCCCAATGAAGGACAAGACCGCCATGCCGCCCCATGTTATAAACCAGCCCATGAAGGTCGCCCGGCAAGGCCCCTGGACGATCGAGCAGTTCCTCAGCTGGGCCAGCGCCCAGGACGGGCGCTACGAGTTCGACGGTATTCGGCCAGTGGCCGTGACAGGTGGCAACGCGCCTCACGGTCGCGTCACCACGAACATCCACGCTGCTTTGCGGTCCAAGCTCCGTGGCTCGCCATGCTCCTATTATGGACCAGACCTCGGCATTCAAACGATCGGGTCCAAGGTCCGCTACCCGGATGCCCTGACCACCGGCACGAAATTCTCTGACACGGAGCAGCTCGCTCCAGACGTCCGGATGGTCTTCGAAGTATTCAGCCACTCGTCCGGCCGGACAGATCGGATCGAGAAGGTTCGCGAGTACGCCGCCGTTCCGTCGATGCGGCGCTACGTCACCCTCGAAACCAGGTCGGCCGGGCTCCTCGTGCTCCATCGGCACCAGGCCGAAGATGCGTGGACGGCCGCGGCGCTCACCATTGATGAGACGCTCAGCCTGCCCGAAATTGGAATCGAAATCCCTGTCGCCGAATTCTATGAAGATGCCGACTTTACGGGTATGTCAGCCGAGTAGCGCGCCCCTTGTTCCGCCAAGCAGATTAGGTTCTCCTGCTCAATGACGAGATGGATGATGGGAGGGACGGTATTGGCGCATCCCCTGCGGGGTCGCTACGCAGCTTCCCTATTCTCGCTCGGGGCGGTAGAACCCCTGCTCGCCAAGGGAAGTCGAGCCGCTAAACCAGGCGTCTCGCCGCGTTCGCGCTACCATCGCTTGCGCAGAGTCGTGCGGAATCCAAAGAACTATGGCGCTACTTCACAAAATCTAGCCAGGGCATTGGTGAGCAGGCCGTGAGACCGAACCAAACGGTCGAAAAATCCGGCGACCGCCGATAGACATACGCGAAGCCGATGACAGGGGCAGCGTATTTCCCGTGATATTGGCCTTACAAATTCGACCGTCGCCATGTGCATGCCGATTTGTCCATTCGGCGGTCGAGGATTCCCCCGTAGATGGATGGCAGTTCGGATAGGGTGGGCGCCGCCGGCACCACACCTGCAAGCGGAGCTGCATAATTGCGACCCTGTCGTTGCGAAGAATAAAGTCAGTATCGTGTGGTGAGTGGCTTTAGTCCCGCGCTCACCAACAACAAAGCGCTTCCACTGCCTTTTCATGTTCACGCCGGCCAAGGTCGGGCCGGTTCAACCCCGCCTTCGGCGCCGCGCGAAGGGCGCGGCCGCTCCGGTGCGGTCCTCGCCATGCTCGGCCCGAAGAGGGGCCTGCGCGTGGCTCCGGTCCTCCCTGCGCGGAGGTTGAGCCGTCCCGAAGGCCGACATGCGCCGATCCAGTCAGCAAGCAGCTGGCAGCAAGGATAAGGACGCAGACCATGACGCAGATCGATCAGAACACATGCGCGACCGACCTCGATGACCAGGCCACCAACGGCCATCTGACCGAACGGGGTTACACTATCCGCCAAATCGAAACCTGGCACCGCGACGGCCACTCAGACACGGTCATCATCTGGGACAACCCAACCATTTCAGAGGCCGACCTTCCCATCTGAGTCAACGACGAACCAGCCGGGTCCATTTGGGCCCGGCTATCCGGTTGTACATTCCGAGAGCCGCCTGGGCACATCGGCGGGAGCAGGGCACGCAATCGGCAGCACAGCCGGGCCGCGTCGGTCGCAGACCCAAAGAGGTCCGCGCTCGCCGCAACCCGCCCCCGCCCGAGAGCATGCCTGAGAGAAGGTGCCAGACAACTATCCTATCGTCGAACGCGACGTTCGCTATGATTGCCGCATTTATCCTGATAATCCGACCCGCTACAAAGATCTCAGTGTCTTGGACGACGTTCGCGCTTCTCGCATCGGGAACAACCCCATGCGCGGCATCAAGATGTAACCCATTTTGGACCGTGATGTGGCGCACCGAGTGGCCACGGCATTTTGGACATCCATTTCCGCGGTTATTTCTGTCGCATCCGCGCAGAGATGGCCATCACGCCGGTGCTGCATCTCGTGACTTGGAGCCGATCCATCGCGGAGTACCACGTCGGTTCATGGAAACAGCAGCCTACAAAAAACGCGCGTCTTCTCTCAAGCGTCATAGGCAGGCAGACTGGTTATTGGGAAATATCTCTGAATACAAAACAACAGCATCTGTAAAGAGAGTTCTTTGCTAGAAAAAAGCGATTTGGCGAAATCCTAACTTACTAATCGCGGAGCAGCCTTACGAGCGTTCTCCGAGAGGCTGCGACCGCTGAAAACGTCTTTCTTAGTGGTTGAGATCATAGGCTGGGACGGTCCTCGAGGCATGCGCTTGCAGACTCCACCTCGATGGTGCATGCCATCCTCGCTGCCCAACTACGACGAGTGAGTTTATGGAACTTCTAAACCTGAGTCTCAATCAGTTCGAGGTGACTATACCTGGAATCTATGTCATGAATGATGAGGGAATAGGCGTTATCGCGGGGCCATTCGTGAACGAGTCCGAGGCATTATTCTGGATCGAGCATACCGTGCCGGTGCGGCAGCACTGAGACATTTTATAGGTGAAGAACGCCGCGAGACCGCGGGATAAGCAGGTGAGATGAACGTCTCTGACAGCAAGATTTAAGTTTACGGTCAGCACAATTCGTCAGCCGCAGATTCGACAAAGGATCAGCTTTTTGGCTGGCCTTGCGGATCTACCCACATCGCCATTTCGCAGACGCGCCGGCCGTCCTTATCCGTCGCCGCAGTATTTTGGCATTTGGCCCATGCCTCAGCGACATTGTTTGCGCGCACCATGTCGACCATGGCGGTTTCTGCACCGGGTGCCGCTTGATGTATCGCGCCCACCAACGCGCCCGTCGCGGTTTGGGCGGCGCTATGCCCGGCCTGCCAGCCAGCGCCATACCCTGCCAGCCCAACGCCAAAGGCAAGTGCTACAGCAAAGCCGCCAAATGTCAGCGCGGTGGTAACGGTTATCGACCTGTTCCATGTCCGGACCGCGGCCGCGATGAGCCTTGTCAGCTCCGGCATCAGGCCTTCCACAATACCCAGCCGCCGCGCTTGAAGCGCGGCATCACCTTGGCGGATCGTGTCCGCAAGCTGCTGGTCCAGCCGATCACTTGCATCCCGAAAATACCGGACTGCTTGATTATGTAGTCGCCATTGCAGACCGAGCGAAGCCGTCAAGGTCCGGATTATCGGTGCAGTCGGATCATTTCTCAGCCCTGCGAGTTGGATGCTTCGCTCCATTTCGGCCTGCATGCTCTGGACCTCTCGGCCCAGCTCAGTGCTGTCCCGAGACAGGCTGGAGTCGTGCGCGACCTCGCTCAAGGCAGCCACGTTTTGATTCCCGCAAAGCTGGTTTCCATCGCACCGAGCCAATGGCGCACCCTGGCGCGGTCGAACGGCCCGAGTGGTGTCCGGCCTTGGCCAACTTCACCTTCCGCTGCTGCGTGAAAGTGCAGGCGGCGGATCTCGATCTGCTGGGCGACCAGTAGCCTGGGCATCCATACTGCTACCGCATCTCGTCCCATCGCCGCCCGAAACGCGCTATGTTTGAAGGTGCGTGCGAAAGCGGTCTCTGGACTGTCGCCTACCTCTATCAGCCCTTGGTTGAGAACAATCGCGGTCGCTGTAGGCTTGAAGCCCAGACCTTCCATCGTTGCGAGAGGAGACAAATCGTCTTCCTGCGGTCCGAGTGTATAGAACGCCTCAACCGAAAAATTCTCCGCCTCGAACATCGACACCATGTCAGGAAGCTCGGTTACCAGACGGCGCAGAGTGGTATCGCCGCCACCCAGGTCGACGAGCAGCGTGGTCTGATTGCGTAATGCCTGTTGAAGCAGCTTATCCAGCCATCTGAGGGCCAAAGCGGGGTCCGACGCCTCGGAGGGCCGCGCGACATTCCCAATATATTTGGAGAAGTTATCGTTGGTCGGATCCATGTCCGCCATTAGCATCGGTGTACCTGCGCGCATCGCACGTTCCGCGGTCCAGCGGATGCCGGTTGTCTTGCCAGTCTTGCCGCGCCCAACCCAAAAAATGATTTTTGGCTTGTTGGACTGATCTGAGCCGGTTTCAGCAGCCACTGGCGTTTGCAGCTTCAGGCTGGCGCCGAGCACCTTGAGCTCGGGTACCATATCATCATCGGCATTGAACTCGAACATTGGAATGGGATTGGCAACGACAACGGTATCGTCACGCGCGGGTGAGGCATGACGCGGAGCGTCATCTCTTGAAACGGTCAATGCCTGAAATCCTTCTCTAAGATTGCTATTTTCTGCCCAGAAGCCGGGCTATTTTTGCGTCGACGTCGACGTTGGTCTCGAGCGGGGGAGCGAGCGCGGTCTTCGGCGGAATGTCCTTGGCGAGCGTCGGTTCACTGTTCCAGGCGATAAGAGTTGCCAATTTGAACATGGGCTCACCCTGGTCTTGTGGTCTCGCATTATCCGATGCGGCGAATGGCGTAGCTCCTCGCATCTTCACCTTGGTTGAGTCCGGCGGGGAGGCGACGATGCCGATGTTAGGGCTGTTGGCGAGACCTTTAAGTTCATGCGCAGCTTCAGGTTCTTGATCTCGGCGTAAAGCACGTTTGGCCTCGCGTTGCCTGGCGTCATAGGCCTTCCAGCGGAGAATGTCCGGCGCGATCGGCTGGCCATTGCTGTAGCTGATGCCGGCCATCTGCATTGCCACGCCGATGTCGGCCCATGACCAGCCGTCATCAACATAGCGGCTTAATTCTTCTAAACCACGGCCCTCATGCCGATTGATCCATGTCATCACCCTGTCTCCAGGGTGCCAATCAGCTCGAAAGATAGAAGCCATGGAGTCGAGTTCTTCTCTGACTCTGCTTCTCTTTTTTGTTCTTTCTTTTGGTTCCGGACCTGGGGTCGGCTTATTTCGCGGCTCCATCACCTGTGGACAGTGGCAGGTATCGCACAGCTTGTCACCTCTTGCGTGGCCCGTGATGTGGCCTGTTTACGTGGCCTGCTTTGTGGCCTGTTTTGAAAGCCTGAGTTCTGCGTTGAAAATAGGTGAGCTCTTACAGACCAAGTCATGCTAGACGCATGGTACTCGTGCGTCCATGTCGCGTCATCTCGGAGCTGATGCGCAACGAGCCGAAAGCCCAGATCAATTTTGGGTTTTCCAAAGAGAAACGGAATTAGCATGATAAAAACAGCAGACGGCGCTCATCAGGCGCAGTTATCCGAGACGGTGACCGCAATCGCGGTTCAATTGGCTGAGCGTCGCGAGGTGCAGCAGAACATTCTGTCGGTTCTGGAGGGGCTGCTCGAAACCAGTCAGGCGCAGTCTGAAATGCTGGCAGACATTCTCAAGGCCGCTTCCGAGGATACCGGGCCGTCGCCGATTGCCGAGGCACTCAGGGTGCTGGCTGCCCACGTGCAAGAAATGGACGAGCACCAGATGACCCTGATCGCGAGCATGGCGGAACTGCCAGAGGCGATTGGACGGCAATTCAAGACCAGCCTGAACGAGCAGTCCGCGGCGCGCACGGTCAAACGCTGAAATGCTGACATATCGAACAGGAGCAGCTGGAGCTCCTTCGGCAGCCAAGGCCATGAGTGAGCATCTCTTGCAGCAGACCCTGTCGCCGGAGATGGCAGCCATGGCTGAGTATTACAGCCAGGGCCTGAGTCCGCCGACGCCGGCTGAAGCCGCTGCCGCACGGTATTCATTTGAATTGGCTTGCGGTAGGCTTCCAGAGGGTCAGCTGCTCGACGACCTGGTGGAGCGCGAGGCGGATCGGCTGGCTGAGAGTGGCGATAGCCCCGCCACGGGCGCTGGAGGCGGAGACGAGGCGTCATTCAGTGCCCTCGGCGCATTTGTGGCAGCTGGCCTCGTTGGGCGCGACGAGGCACTGGCGTCTCTTCGCCGCACCGGCCGCGGCCAAAGGTCTATGGCGGGACGAGCGACCGAGGAGCGCCTGGACAGCGCGGTTGAGACTGCCCTGTCTGCCCGCGACTACAGCAGCGCTCTGGCGACACCACGTCGGGATATGAACCCGGCGCTCGCCGAGCGATTGGGCATCCATGCCGGCACGGCCCTCACCGCGGGTGAAATCGCGAACCTCCTGAACGGCCAGCGTGCCGATGGTAAGCCCATCGATGGCAAGCAGAAGCGGTCGGCGACCGAGGGGGTAGGGACCATTTTTGGGATGGATGGAACCAGGCTCCCCAGTCGCGCCGAGCTCGAAAACATTCTGGCCGGCAGGAAGGTCGATGGTAGCGACCTGCCGGAGGGAGCCGGGCCACGGGCCGTTCGACGTTTCCAATCGGTTCTCGGCGCCAAGGATGCGGAGCTGACCCACGAGCAGCGCGAGGACATTCTATCTGGCCGGACTGCCACAGGCGGCGAGCTTACCGCCACGCAGTACCATGATCGGATGGACACCTCCCGAGCCCGGGTCGGCTATGTCGACCTCACATTCTCTGCGCCAAAATCCGTCTCCGTCGCTTGGGCGTTTGCGCCGACGGACGCCGAGCGCGCGATGATCCACCAAGCACACCGAGATGCTATTGGGAGCGTCATGGCGGACATCGAGGCCCAACTCGGCCGCGCTCGCAAAGGCAATGGCGGGCAGGGGGGCTGGGAGCCGGGGGCCATCGGCTGGGTGTCGTTCGACCACTACACGGCCCGACCGACCGTCGCGGTCGTCAAGACGGACAGGAGCGGCCAGGACTATACCGAGCTGCATCTCTTCAAGAGCCCGGCCGGCCGGGTCGCCGGTGACATGCAGCTTCATACTCACACCGCGGTCTTCAACGTCGTGCTGACCGAGACGGGCCGCGTTGGCGGTCTTTGGCTCGACCAGCTCGAGGGGCGGGTGAAGGAATGGGGTGCGCTGTATCAAGCCTTTCTGGCCACCAATTTGCGCAAGAGCGGCGTCGATGTCGGCCTGGATACGCGCACCGAGATGGCGCGCCTGGCCGGTGTGCCCGAACACGTCACGGAGCATTTTTCAAAGCGGACGACGAGCGGCACGGCGGCGGCACGCGCCTATGCTGCCGAGCAGGGCCTTGACTGGGACAGTTTGGACGCGGACCGCAAAATCGGATTGCTTAAGCAGGGCGTGCAAGACCCCAGAGGCGCCAAATCCGATGATCTGAGCGATGTTTCGGCCTGGCGGCTGGCCGCCGCCAAGATCGGCTACGTCCACGCGAGCGTCCTCCATTCCGATCGTCAACAGCCAGAAATTTTGCGCGATGCCCGGCTTGAAGCAGCCTATCAATCGTCACTGCCAGTCTTCGACAAGCAGCTACAGCGGCGCGCCGCCGTTGAAGGAGCTGATGCGAGGCTAGCTGCGGCCAAAGGACTGATTGCAGCCGGCGTCGAATCACCCGCCGACATCAACGCGGTCACGAGAGCGATGCGCGAGCGCGGGGTGACGCAACGAGGCGAGCGGACCTCGCTCGTTTGGGGCGATTTGAAAGCGGAGAACGGCCGCGACAAGGTGGGTATCACCACGACTCTGCACCGCGATGAGGAACTCAAGCTCATCGCCAGCGCCCAGCGTGCCGGCCGAGACCTGACGGCTGCGCTGAGCCCGGAACAGATCGCCGCGGCGGTCGAACATTTTCCTGAGCTTGATTTTACGTCGGAGCAGGGCAAGGCGCAGCGCATCGTGATGGATCAGTTGGGTACCGGCGGCCGCCTCTCTGTGGCGATCGGTGTTGCCGGCTCCGGCAAATCCACATTGCTCAAGCCCCTCGTCGAGGCCTGGCGGCTGGATGGACGCCAGATCCATGGTATTGCCCTGGCGTGGCGGCAATCCGACGATCTTACTGAAGCCGGCATCACCGCCCGGAACGCGCACGCGGTCGAGAGTTTCTTGCGATCTATCGAGAAGGGCGGCCTCCAGCTCGATGCGACATCCGTCGTGGTGGTGGACGAACTGGGATTGCTGGGTACGCGGCAGCTCAACGAGCTGCTTCTGGCCCAAGAGAAACATGGATTCCAGATCGTGGGCATTGGTGATCCGAAGCAGATGCAAAGCGTGGAAGCCGGTGCCGTGCTGGATCTTCTTCGCCGCGGACTCGGCGAGACCGCTATACCCACGCTGGGCGCATCGGTTCGACAAGCGGCGGCCGAGGAACGCGAGACCACGCTGATGTTCCGAAACGGCGAGACCGCCGCAGCCATCGATAGGAAGCTCAGGAATGGCACGCTTCGGGTGACCCCGGGTGGCTACGAGGAAGCTGTGCACAGCGTCGTGGTCCTGTGGCAGCAGCGACGTGACGCCCACGCCGGTCAGGAGGGGTTTTCCATCTCGGTCAGTGCGCCGACCAACCATGATGCGCACCAGCTCAGCATGGCTATTCGGGACAAACGACGCGAACTGGGAGAGGTCGGCACCGACCGGATCACCTTACCAGCGATGAGTGGCGCGGGCGCCGATGCGCGGACCTATGATTTGGCGCTGGCAAGCGGCGATCGGGTCAGGCTTTTCGAGCGCACCAATGCGCGCTTTCTTGACACCAACACAGGCGGGAATATCGGCCGGAACGGGACTGTCCTCGCGGTCGCCGAGGTGAGGTCAGAGGGCCTGGTTTTACGAACCAAGGACGGGCGCGAGGGTTTGGTGAAGTGGAGGAGCATCAAGAGCGAGGCAACCGGCAGGATCAAACTCGCTTACGGCGATGTTCTGACGACCAACACGAGCCAGGGTGCCACGGTCAGCGAACATATTTTTGCCATCCCCGGCGGATCATGCCAGGTCAACGCTTTCGGCGCCTATACATCTGGCAGCCGGCATCGCGATCAGTCGTTCATTGTGACGTCTGACGGTGCGGAGCGCCGAGAAGTGTCGGGCCGGCGGCCGCTTGGCGACAAGCGCCAGGTTCGCGAGAGTGATGTGATCGACAACGTCGCCAGCAACTTTGCACGTCAACCCATCAAGGAGGGATCACTCGCGATGATCGCGCGCGCAGAAAATCTGCGGACCGGGACGATCCAGAGGATGCAAGCCGGGAAGCAGCGTCTCGAACAACGTGTTGTGGCGGGACAGGCGGCCAGCACTTTAGCAACCCGTTTTCAGGGGAGCCGTGAGGCAGCACGGGCAATGAGAGTGTCACCTTCATCGGCGGATATCATCGCCAAGCGGCAGCATTTGCTACAACGTCTCAAACACATTGGCCCAGACGTTCGGAACGCACTGCGAGCGGCGTTTCAGCGAATGACGGTTCAGCCCACGGGAAAGGCAGAGAAGACTACAGCCGGGCGGCGCCGGGGGCGGGGTATGTAGGCGGCGCCACACGGTGTCATCGCACACCATCCAGACGACTTCACGTGCGAGCTCGATGAAAACGACCCTGAGAAAATCAAGAGTGTGGTCGACATGGCTCGAGAGAATCTGACAGTGACCGTGCCGGCGGCGATGGACTTCGTCGATACACTGGAACGCCAGGGTCTCATAAACTTTGCTGCGCGCTTAAGGTGCTGAGGCATATGTCTTGTTTGACGCTAGAGCGGGTTCAGCCTGACTGGAAAATTCTGAGTCACGCCCACCCGCTCTAGTCTATGTTTTGGCGAGCATTTTATCAGCCTCTCCGCACCAATCTCACGCCCGGCGATTCCAGTCAGGCGGATAATGCACTAAGCCCGTTGCATAAATGGGTCTACTGACAGGTTGGCATCATAGTAAATGGTATCCCGCGGTGACCTCAGCCCGCGCTCAAATGCCTAGTTTGCCGTTGGCTTTTATCAGGTTCATTTTCTTCGGTCTTTGCCGCGGAGGTTAGATACCGTATTTTTGTGACGGCGACGTTGATCTCAGAACGGTCGGAACCGGCGACATTTCGCCAGTAAGCGGCAGCCTGTAGATCGGCAGCAACAACTTCCTTCGACATTTGGAGCCTCCAAAAAACGCTGGCTGAGCTTTAGTCAAGACACGGCGGTAGCATGTTTGGCAAATCGGTTGACGTTAACCCTGGCCTTGAAATCAGGTCGCCGAAAGTAGATTGCCCGCCCGCATCGAAGCGGCCTTGCTCCTCGAATAATCACGAACGCCTCATCCGTCCGGCAGTCATTCATCAGTTCCTCACGACGGATCAATGGACGGCTGATTTCGTGATAGCTGGTGTTTGCGCCGTGCGATCGCGAACCCGCCTCGAAGGCCTTGCCCGAGGACCCGTTATTCGACCCTTCCGACGTTGCCATCACCCCGTAGGTGCCAAAAGTCTCCTCTAGCTCCTTCGCGGTCTCAAGATCCTGTACAGCAGCATAAGAGCGATGCGAAACACCGTCATACCATTCTCGTTTTCCCTGGCGTCCCCATTGGCGTTCCAGTTGGCCGACCGACTGGTAAAGAAGCTGGAGTGTGATCCCGTATTTGCGACCTGCGTCGCGCGCAGTTTCCAGAATCTTCATTGGGCCCAGACGTGCGGCTTCATCCAAAAGATACAGAATCCGGCCTGCCACTCGTCCATCTGCTTCATAGGCGGCGTTCAGCAGGGAACCAATCACCACGCGACCAATCCCGGGCGTAGATTGCAACGCCGCGAGCGGCAATTGCAGGAATACTGAGACCTTCCCGCCGAGCAGATCAAGGGATTTGAATGTGTCGCCCGATACGATCGACGCGAAAGCCGGGTTTGCCAGCCATGACGTGCACTCGTCGGCATTGGCGTAGACACCGGAGAATGTTTCCTCGACCAGCCCCATCAGCGTGCCGGCATAGTCGCGCGCAAGAGGGCTGAGGCTATTTTTGTGGATACCCTTTAAAACGTCTCGCATCTGGGTCTCCGGCGTCGCAACGCCGGACCGTAGGGTCCGAAGGGTTTTCAAATCCGCCGGCAAGGCAGGGTCCCAGAGCATGTGCGACAGCAGGCAGGCGACCATCGCCCGGCCGCGCGCTTCGAAAAATTCTGAGCCCCTATCGTTGCCGCCGCTGCCAGGCCCGCTTGGCGCGCCATCGCCGCACACCCAGCCAACAACCGAGAGAACGTTGGTGGTAGCCATGGGTGAGTCAATGTCGATCCAGTCGAGCACATTGAAACCCGTTGTCCCGGTAAGGCTGAGCTGGTGAACCAGATGTCCCATCCGGGTGCGAGCGTCGATCAGCATAGGCCCGAGTTCACCGGACGGGTCCAGCACCACTGCTGACCCGGTCCAGGTGAGCAAGGTCGATGCGGCTGCTGTGGATTTGAAGGATCCTGCCCCGGCGAAGACCAGGCTATGCGTCGGACCGGACTGGCAGGGGTCGACAAGCAGTCCGGCCTTGCCTCCCTTGCCCCAGGTGGTCTTGTCAGCCGGGTCAAATGAAATCGACGCCACTGTGTCCTGGTCAACTCGGTAAGCCTCTCCAACAACCAGCCCGCCAAATTCGGATGATGGTCCGGGGAAGACCTCCTGCGCCCTGGAGATCGACAGCCAGTTTGCATGCCCGTGGTTGTCGGTCACGCCGCGCATCGGCTTTGCTTGGCCGCCAAAGAGCGGTTGCCGGAGCGAGGGGCCGATTACACGGCCGCGCACCACAATGCCCGCAATGAGCGCCAGTATCGCCGCGGAGGCCGCGCCAGCGCTGAGCTTGAGCCATAAAGCCACGACAGGGTTTGGCGGGGCATAAAGAAAATAGGTCCACCATTGGTAGAACGGATGCGGAAAGGACCGAATCACCTTCGTCCCGAGGAGAAAGACCAACGACGCAATCAGTGTCCACGCGGTGCTGAGGAGCAAAACGCCAAGTATGAGCTTGGCACAAAGCTGGATGGAAGTCTTCTTGGCCATTCACGTGTTCCTCGTGGTCAATGTCCGGCCAGCAGGTGCGCGACGGTCTCCCCCCGCCGGCGCGCATCCGCGGCCAGCCAGACTTCGCCGATCTCAAAGATCTCTCCCGTGGTGTGAAACGGCACGATCACATCGATCGCGGCCGACAACATGTCGACCAGGGTCTTGTCCTCCAACGCCGCGCCCTGTGCGGTGCCCTTGATCAGCGAGAAAAGCTTCTTGAATCCCTGAACCGGATTGGCGCCGTGTATCGTGGAGATTGAGCCCGGGTGGCCGGACACCACTTCGTTGAGGTAGGTCCACGCTGCGTCGTCGCGCATTTCTCCCAACAGGATGCGATCAGGGCGCATGCGCAGGCTGGCTTGCAGCAGAGCTTCAGCCGTCACGCCGCCCAAACCAATCCCGCTCTTGGAGTAGAGCAGCCGGACATGGTTGTCGTGCGGGATGACAAGCTCCAGCGTGTCCTCGATGGTGATCAGACGCTCACGCGTCGGGATCGCGGAAATCAGCGTCTTCCCCATCGTGGTCTTGCCGCTGCCCGTCGCCCCGCATAGCAGCATCGTCAAACGATTGCGCACACACGCCCCAAAGAAGCCCTCGATGTCTCCCCGGTCGAAGAAAGCCAGCGTCTCCTCATTGTGCCGGGTCTCGGTCTCCCCGCGAGCGTGCCACCTGTTCCAGCGTGCGGTCTGATAGCGCTTGCTCACGTCTGAGAGCGCCGAGACCGAATTTCCCGGTCGGCGTATCGTCAGGCTCACCGTCCCGTTCGGAACCGAGGGTGGAAGGCAGATTTGCAAACGTTCGCCACCAGGTAGCTCGGTCGCGCAAAGCGGGCTTCTCGGCCCGACATCCTGTTGTCGCAGCGCGCCGGCGAGAATGGAGACATCTTCCAGATCGTCGTAGGTGAGCGGCACGTCGTATTGGGTGAAAACACCCCTCTGACGGATAAAGGCCTCGCCCGGCCTGTTGATGGCGATTTCCTCCGTCGTCGGGTCATCGAGCCAATGCCTGATCGGCTTGAGCAGATGATGAAGCTGAGGAGCGGCCTCACTGACCATGCTTGGCGCCCGTCAGCCACAATTTGTATACGTCAGAAAAATCCAGATCCTTGGCGACGAAGATCGCCACGTTGTCCCCCTGGTTCTTCTCTAGAGTAGGGGGGATATTGATCGTTGCCTGCAGGGCCGTGTCGGACACGTTGCTGCCGTTGGATTGGAAAGAATTGAAGAAGGTTCCACCACCCGATCCGGAGTTGGCGGCAAGCGCGCTCCCGGTCTGAAGACCGCCCTGGATGACCGAGAGCAGGATTGCGCCGCCAAACCGATCCCACCAGTGATTATTGACGCGGCCGGGAAGCCCCGAGCGGCCCAACTCGTCGGTGCCTGGCGAGGAAAGCTCTATCACCGCATGGTCAGGGGTCTCGGCCCGGTCCCACAGCACAAAAACCCGATCCTGACCTTGCACGAGGCCGCGGCCTATTTCACCGACGACGGTCGTGCCGCGATCGAGCAGCACGACATTGCCGGTCGTGCTGCGGACATCTTGCGGCAGCACACATTTGACGAAGCCGGCAAGCTGGCTGTCGATCGCGGTCTGCAAGGTGCAGGGGATCATCGTTCCCATCGTGACCATCATGTCGGGATGCGGCAGCAGACGGGCCTTGGAGCCGGTCAGGACCGTGGGCTTGAGCATGTTGCCCAGCGCCGACGATTGCCCGGCGGTCGTGCTGGGCGGCATGGCGCTACCGAGGGTAGCAAGGGATGACAGCGCCGCTCCTGGGACATCAGCTATTGCCCCGCCGCCCGAGAACGCGAAAATTGGACTCTCTGCCGCGGTGTTCTCTTGTGCAGGTGCCGCCAAGATGGAAGGCCCGGCCGTTGCTGCGGGCATCGGCATCTCGGGCGCCGCAGCAGGTGGAGCGAGCTGAGCCGGCGGCGGATGGAACGCGCCGCCTGTCGATTCGGCGATGTCAGGCTGCTTTATCGCCTGCTTAGCCTTGTTCAGCTCCCCAATCCAGATAAAGGCCAGGAAGACGACCAGGACCAGGCCGGCGACACCGATCTTCTGCACAGCCGTGAGCTGCCGGCGCGGCGACCCCGATACGACCGATCCCTCATCGCTGACGCCCCTTGGGCCTGCGTCGCGTTGGTCTTCCCTCACTGCGGTGTGTCCCGCATCATCCGCTGGACTTGCTGACTTGTCGTCTGGGTTTCTGGGCTTTTGCCGACCGGGTCGAAGGCTTTATTCCAGACCGCGAGCACGGTTTGGCCGTCCCGCAATCGCCAACCCCGGGCGACCGAGTCGACCTGCACGAGATCGCCCTTCACCGCGTAATTCGGCGTGGCTTCTTTGCCGTCAGGGTTGATGACGAAGACCGAGGGAATACGTACATTGCCCGGAAAGCGGAACACGGTACTGTAGCCGTTGTCGAAAACTTCCAATGGCAGCAGGGACAGGTCGCCCTGGGCAATATAGTGCCAGTTTCGGTCACCCGAGAAAGGGTCACGCGCTTCCTGCTCCATCTTTTCATGCGCGATTTGGAGTTGCGCTGCTGTTTCTCGCGCGCGTGCGGCCGAGCGGCTTCTCGCGGCCTGCGCCGCCCAGAGGGCATGTCTGCGGTTCGCCTCATCAGCCGGGTAGGTGAACTGGACGCTGTAGTAGATGCCCGGCGCATCGACAGCGAGGTTCGCGGCGGGAACCGTCGTGATCTCGAAGACATAACGGCGCATATCCCCGCCCTCGGTGGAGGTCAGGACGATCACCGGCTGCAGCGACAGGGCCTGCTGCGATTTGAAGAAAAGGAAGTTCCTTTTTGGCATCGCCTTGAGGTCCTTGCTGTCGGTCACCGCGACTGCCGTCACCGATTCTTTTGCCCCGAAGCCGACGACCAGCGTGGCGCCAACAGCGGTCGAAAGATGGACAACCTGAAGAGGATTATAGGCAAGATAGCGCATGCGCGCATCTTGTTGCCCCGGAACCGGGTCCTGTTCTGCCAAAGCAGGGATTACCAGAACCGCGGAACAGAGAACCGCCAGCAGAACATGCCTCATTGTGCGCTATCCTCCGCTGCCTGATATGAGGCGACAATCACCCCGCCGGGGTTTTGCAGACGCAGTGCAATCGACATCGCACCCGCGGTCTCAAATTGCAGGGTCGCCGTCCACGTGGTTGTGACTGGCTGTTGACCCGTAATCGACAGGATGCGGCGGTAGCGGACCTGCTGAACATAGGCGGCGATGTTCGCCGAGGAGATATGCTCGATGTCGATTTCTCCCTTCTTTGCAACCATTACCTGTGGCGATGCAGGGCTCGGATAATTAAACCAGCTCTGATACTGGACACGAACGGCGTCGGCGCTCATTCCCGATACTGCATCATATCCGTATTGCGCCGTGTCATAGCTGTATCCTTCGCGGAGACGGACATACTCCCAAAGAGCTGCTGTGATGACGGCTTGGCTCTGCGTTGCCGGCAGACGCGAGAGAGCGACAGAACTGTCAATGGTTCCATCCGGCCGAGTCCACAGATACACGGGAACGAGCTTTGCCAACGGGAGAAGCGATGCAATCGTCCAGGCCTGCGCGCAATTGCCGATAATCGCGATTCCGGCAACGATAGAAACGATCTTGGATGTGTTGCGAGCAGCTTTGGCCCTTTCCCTCTGGAATGATTCAACCCGCTTATAGTGGTCCGCGAGATTTGTTCGGTCTACAGGAAGCGCATAATCTCCTGGCTTCATTCGGCTCTGCCGGGTTTTGGAAGTTGAAGGTCTGAGGCGGTCGGCTGCCAGTGCCCCGTGTTTAACGCAAACGAAGGGCCCGTTGGTTTAGCCAAGACCTCTTTGCCGCTACATGCGTTCAGGCTTACCAGCGCTAGAAATGTCGCATACGCCTTTAACATCGTTCATCATCTTTCATTCAGTGAAAACTCGTCGGATAGCGTTGCGTCCTAATTCTGTTTCCGCTTCGAGATACTGTTCAACGGCGAGATTCTAGCGGTGGCCAGGTTGCTAAAGATGCTCATAACTGTCGCCCCTGGGCCAATTCCCAACCCGCCGCCAAGCGTCGCCGCGATCGCCGGTAAGGAAACAACGATAAAGGCTCCCATGGCAAAGAACATTGCCAGCTCCATGAGAATCTTTATCTCAACGGGCACTGACGCGATGCCGGAATCCTGTTGGACGAGGATGACCCGCATATAGGTCTTCTCACCGGTCAAGACGACATTCAAGGTGACATTTATGAGTAGGGTCAAAAGGCTGTACGTAATCAGTTTTCCAACCCATCGGTCGGCGACGCCTTTTGTTGCTTCGAATAAATAACCGACGATTATAATCGGTCCGATTGAAACAACGATCCCAGTAACTATGATCGCGAACTCATATACCGCGAAAGTCGCCATTAGCAAAATCATAATCGCAATTTCGATGAGCGCAAGACTCACTGCGTCTACCAAATCGTACATCGGAATTTGCTTACTCACGCTCTCAATTGTATGCTCGGTGACCTGCCACATATTATCGAATGTTTGCGGCGTGCTCATAACCCCGGACTGTAACCCACTCGATGCAGTGGCCGCCCAATTGGGAATGACTGTTATGAACAGATTCTGGACATAGGACGTATACAGCCCCGTTGAAGTCAAGATACCCACGACGAGGGCAACCTTTATGATTCTGCCTATTCCTCGTCTAGCGTCCAAGTCTCCTCTCATCACGAGGACTCCTTGGATGATTATCCAAAGCGTAATGCAGGCCATCAGAGGTGTGGTCACGGCGGCGAAAATCGAGGCGATCGACATTTGGATCCCAGCGCCAAAGCTTACACCAAAATCCATCGCCATATTATTGAAGGGAGTTGGGTTCATTATTGCTTATGCAGCGCTGCTGAGGCGTTGTGGGCTGCGGAACACCAGGTCTGTGGAGCAGCGTTATGGTCACAAAGCGATAACATGATAGCGATCGAACGCCGATTTTTTCCATAGTAGGCAGGATCAGCTTCGGGGTCGCTCGGCGTACTTGAGGCCAAGCTGTCAGCGAGAGCTCCGTGAGCGGCGCTTGTGGCATTTAGGCAGTCGGCCATTGGATCCAGCGAGTGGTCATTCTGGCATGTCCGGAGCATATCCTGACGGGCCTGCTTGTGAAGCTCGTACCATTCGACGGTATGCCGGGCCGGCGCGGTGGCCAATGCCTGGTGTGCGGCCATGATCGCAATAAATCCAACCGCTGTGGGGTGTGAACCTCTCAATTGAGAGTTCCGGTAAACATGGCCGCCGCCTGCTCATGACCTTGCCGAATGCTTTGTAGGGCGGCTTGCTGGTCAGCTTGTGCCTGGGCCGAGGCCATTGCCGCAAGATTTTGCGCTTGTGCTTGCTGCCCCTGGATCGCGTTGCTCTCGATCGCGATACGACCGTTGATTGCAGTCACCTGCTTGATGTCGGTCGCCCCCTGTAGCTCCGCCTGCATGACATTCAAGTTCGACTGACGCTGCTCAATGGACGCCAAATTGGCCGCTGCGATGCCCTGGATGTTTGCCGTCGAAATCGATGAGCGATTGAGCAGAGTGGCCTGTGGATCTGTACCTGTCGCAGAGAAGACATGGTTCAAATTGTAAAATATTTGGCCCGCGCTCGATAGCACGCTCGACGACCCAACAATTTGGCCGGGTATGGAACTTGCGGCCGGCATTGAGTTTTGCATCGCGGGAGCGTTCAGGACAGGAAACATTCCTGTGACATCGGAGGGGTTAGTCAGCATTCGGTAGGTCTGCTGAAGTTGCATCAGCTGTTGTTGCAACTGGACGAGCTCCTTGGTTGCTGTGACAGTCTCCCTCAACGTGTTGGCAAAATTTGGGCTGTCAAACACCGCAACCTGAGCCCGGAGGTCGGAACCCGAAATCAAGTAGGAGAGGAGGGCTGCTGAGGCGAGGAGCGCGGTCTTCATCACGTGTGTCCTTTTCTCAATCAATGGCTTCGGCGTAACGGTCCATGAACGGACCGACCCAGGCAGCGGGCGTGTCGCCAAGTTCCGCCCGCAGCTTCTCGGCAAATCGCACCGTGTTCGCGCGTCCGGAGAGCACCGCGACATATTCGCGCATAACGCCCAGGTCGAATTCGCAAATGACACTTCCGGCTTCTCGTTTTAGCAGGAAGCGGCGCTTGCCGAGGACCATGTCTTCTCGAACCGCCTTGAACTCGCCTTCAGTGCATTTCAAACCATCGATATAGGCGGAGCGGTCCGCCGTCGGCGAGGGGTAAAGGATCTTGGTCATGCATTGAGCGACCAGCGACGATCCGAGCTTCGATTCCAGCACGTGCTCTGGCTGCTGGGTTGCCAGAATCAGCATGCCATTGTTCTTTCTCACCGTAAGGAGAAATTTGTCCACGACGGCAGCAAACATCGGGTTCAGAAGATACGCACGGAACTCGTCGCACGACATCACGAAGCGGCGTCCGTCCACAACGGACGCAACCCGGTGCAGGAGATACGCTGCGGCTGGCGCGCAAACCTCCTCATAATCGAGAAGATGTGTCATATCGAAGCCGGTGATCGACGCATCGAGACGAACGTCATCCTGATCGCCATCGAACGCCCAGCCGAGTGCGCTACCTCGGCACCATCGTTCCAGCCTGGCACCGGCGCCTTCCTCGGGTCCATGCAACAGGAACTCGCGCAAGCCGGCCAAGGACCGCATTTCCGGTTCGTAGGAGAGCTGGCGCGCGATGCCGCGCTCCAGGCGCCTGGCGTCCTCCGAGGAAATGCTTCCCTTTCCATCGCCCTCGATGAGTCCGGTAACCCACTCGCGCAGGAAGTCGCGAGCCGAGGGTGTGTTTGCCAGACCGCGCAGGGGGGCCAAACCGCTTTGCTCGCCACGGCGCAGCACCAGATAGGTGCCTCCGGTCGCACGGACCAGCAGCTCACCGCCGCGGTCCTTGTCGAAGAAGATCACCGCGCCGCCACGCTCAACCATCGATTGCTCGAGCATCGCCAGGAGGAACATCAGGAAGGTGGTCTTCCCCGAGCCGATAGGCCCGAAGATGGCCGTCATGCCTACGTCATCGACATGCGGCACATAGTCGTAGGGCGTGCCGCCATCAGTGCGGAACCGGGCGAGCGCGGGCCCCCAGTGCCCCACTCGCTGCCCGGCCGGAAAATTATCCAGGCTTGAGAACCCCGCGAAATTGCGTGAGGTGATCGCACCTGGCCGGGTGCGCCATGCCATATTGCCTGGCAGTTGCGACCAGAAAGCAGCCTCCATCCCGAGGCCCTCCTGTACAACCACGGAGCCGGCGTCAGTCATCCGTGCGCGTGCGCGTGCACCCCGCTCGGCAAGCAGTTGAAGGTTGTCCGCGTAAACCGCCAGGCTCAAATGGTGGGAACCCATGACAAAATCGTTGGACGCCAGAGCATCCTCTGCCTCTGCCAAGCCTGCGATCTGGCTCTGCGCCTTGTCGCCTGCGCTCGACATCTGGCTCGATTTCATCGAAAGGCGGCCATGCGCCTGCGCACGGGTCAGGAAGGCATATGACTGACTGAGAACGAGAGGAAAGTCCGCGCTCAGGAGCGTGTTGAGGGTGCCCGGCCTTGTCTTGGCGGGGTATTCGCGGAATGAGAAAATCGTTCCCATGTAGCTTCCACCGGGGGCGCGGACCTCAAAGCCTCGTTGTCCGCAAATCACCCGGTCCGTATAAATCGACGCACCCAACGAGCCACTGACGACCGGAACAGGGAGCCAGCGGCAGGAGATGATGAGGCGAAGTGCTTCTCCGATTTCGGTAAACGCAACCTCATTTTGTTCGCGAATGCCTAACCGGCGCATCCCGTAAGCTTCCATTCCGTTGGATACGACTTGCCAGACGTCTTCGAGTATTCTGAGTACCTTCTCGTCGCCACTGGTTGCCGGGCCCCGAGGAAACTTGGAAATTGTGCTGCCAGCCTTGCCGAACAGATTGCGCGGGGTAACGATTAACGAGATAAAATAGTCGTTGCGGAATAGCCTGCCGTTCAGCACGCGCTCCCGATATGTCCGATCGAGGCTGGCCGAGAACGCCGAGTGAAAAGAGGCATGAGGAAGGTCTGGTACTTCCGGATGACGGATCATATGCGTGCAGATGCTGATGTTGTCATCAGCAATATTTCGGAACAACATGTTCAGGTTTCGGAGTCGTGCATTGCGAATTTGCGAGTCTTCCAACTCAAAAGCGACACCGTCGACGTGGCCCATAGCCAGTACGGCGCCATTGCGTAGAAGGACCGTCTGCTCGGCCACGTGTCCGACATAGGGCAGATAGATTTCTCCGGACCGCTCGCTGTAGCCGTTATCGCCCAGCATCACGTCATGCCTCGGCCGCGGGCGGTGACGCGAATTGGATTGGGGCTAACGGATGCGCCGCCCCATGTCGATCCATCGATCCCACGCGCCGCGGTTGTCAGGTAAAGGTAGAGGACGTTGACGCCATTGTAATCCCGCGAGACGACCACGCGTGCACCAAGCCAGAGCGGCACCATGACCATCTCATAGAGGGGGTTTTGTAGAATGACGATGACGAAGCCCGCCAGCATCAGGAATGCGCCGGCGACCGGGAGCGGCACGCCGGCGAATAACGCCGGTCGGGTAGCAGCCAGATACAGCGTGTCCTCTTCAAGGCGTTCGGCCATCAGCCGCCGCCGCCGCCAGTAAGGGTAGAGCCGAGATAGGACGCGCCAAACATGATGACGATACCACCGATAACACCGGCAATCAGGCCGAGAGAGACGCGCCCGAACATCCACGAAAGACCGATCGCGATAATGCCAAGCACCGCAAGCGATTGCCCAAACGGACCCAAGATGAAAGTACAGATGTTGTTGATCATCGCTGCAGGCGATGCGCCTCCCGTCACTGTCTGGGCGTCCACCAGATCCGGAAATGCTATAAACGTCGATAAAGCAATCGTGCCAAAGATGCGCGAATAGCTGTAATTCACCCCGCGGCGCACCCCCCGCATGCGTGCGTCCAAGAAAGAGCTGTTTGTGGGCGCTACTATATGAATGTTCATGTGAAAGCCTTAAAAAACTGCTTCGGGGGACGTCGCCGACCAGGTCACATTGGCGTCCGCGGCAGCCGCCCCTGCGGGATTTGGCACTGGGTCGGAATTCGGTGCTGGATGAGGCTTCGAGTTTGCGGTAGCGGCGTAATCGTAGGAAGACCAGACGTCCCATACAGGCGGCGCATTTGGATCCACAAATGGCCGTGGTGCTGCTACATACGTCTTATCAGCGTCTTTACTCGCTGTTGCCGGGCCTGTGTCCAAGGCAGGGACAAGATGTGCAGCGGCCAATTCTACTTTATGAACGTATCCGTTGGTAAAGCCCCGTTGAGCATTGCCGGTGTTGTACCTGGAGATGGCGACACGCAGCGCTGCCTGCTGCCGTTCATATGTCTCGCCCCCAGCGTAGTCGTCGGCGAGAACAGTTGCGCCGATGTTGACAGACCTGCAAGGATCGAAGGCGTCCTCCAATGTGAGATTGAACCTGGAGAAATTTGCCGAGTTGATCTGCATGATGCCTATGTCGACGGAGTCACCTCTTTCGAGCATTTTTGACGCCATCTGGATGGCAATGTCACGGCTGGGAGGTGCGTTCGTCGCCCCGGTGGTGTTATCGTGGATAGATAGAGGCTCAAAGCCACTTTCTGTCCTGGCGATCGACGCGAGCGTGAACGGCGCGACGGAAGGGCCGCATCGTAGAGCAAGTTGACCAAATTCATCAACGGTGAGGGGCCGCGCCGAAACGCAATCTCCAATGGAAATACTGATCATAATGAGGACGGTGTCGACCAGGAGTTGTGACCCGCTTGCCGCGAAATCTTGACGTTTCATGCGCGGAGGGACAGCCGGCACTCCGCCAAGACCGCAGAGGGCGCTGGGCTGGCTGGCCGCCGCTCGTAGATAATGCTATTCCGTATCGATAAACCAACGTCCATCCAAATCACTCTTTTGATTGGGCACGACAAAATCGGAGAACGCGCTGTGTCTGAGGAAGTCCAACCCCGAGTACAAGCCATCCAAGAGTCCTTTCGATGGGCGCGATAGGTATCAACAAAATGATGCGGCAGCCTGCAACTCGTTCGGATGTATTAGGAATGATGGTAAGATCGTCCTGTTTTTCGATAACGATAAACGAACCAAGCTATTGGAACTCGGTTTGCGGATCGGCGCTGGTGGTCGTTTCCTGGAGGCCGTAGACAAACGATTATCCGCGGCGCCGGTAGCGCTACCTGAGGTCGCGTCGCTATTCCAATGGCGAAACTCGAGTCGCAGAGTTTGAGCCTGCGTATAAAAGGGCATTTTTTTCTCGCAAAGGGGAGTTCACCTTCCCCGGCTGTCGTCGCTATTCATCACGGTGCCGCATACGAAGCCAAACGGCTTCACATAGACATGGGCTTTGAGGGACCACTCCCCCATCGATGAGTATCGTCTAAAAAACTACTTCCGCAGAACGGGTTTCTTAAAAGCGGATGCATCAGGTGGTTGATGGGTGATGCATCGTAGCATGTCGGTGTCTGGGGTCACATGGCACGAAAACATTGTCAAGCGCTCGATGTCATTTAGGAAATCCTTTTGTGTTTCCTTGTGAAACAACATGCGTGGAATGGACCTTTGTTACCTGCGCCAGTATCATTGTCGACGCGCGAAGCGATCGTAATACGGGATTCGCCCCGGCGCTGTTCGCCGCGGTATAGGCCGACCAGAGCATGCTTGTTCTGGCGTGCCTATCCTGCCGCCCGCGTCGGTTGAGCTTGCGTTGGTTCTGTATCTGTCCCGAACTCCGCCTTGTGGAAGCGCTCATCCGGCTTGGCCCGGTAAGTCATGCAACTTGGCGGGTGTTGGTCGAGACCTCTCATGCGCGCTCTTCGAGGACCCGTGGGCTGGTAGGGACAGTCTACCATCATTGACTGGGTGCAGCCTGACTCCGCGCTCATCTGCCTCGCACCAACTCGCCAGGGGACGAGCATGGTGAAAGTCTCTCCCCCAGACCTTCGCGCGATAGCCATAACGGGTCCTCACGCCTAGGCTGTGGAGACGAGGCGCCGCCTCGTGCTATCGCGCCTGCATGACCAAGCCTCAGAGTAGCCCGCCAACTGCGTTCACCCCCGGCGAGCGGGATTATATCCGTCGCGAATTGGACATGTTCTTCTCGACCTACCCCAGTGTGGCCGAGGGATTTCAGCTTAAGGTCTGGCGTGCCGGACCCCAAGCCCGGCAGCCAAAACTGCCACAGGCGGCAAAGACTCTCCTGGAGCGCGGTCTGATGCGGCTCGACACCAGCGGCCCGCTGCCGCGGCTGTTTTTTACTGAATCAGGGCTCGCTGAGTTGCGGGCGATGATGCGGGACAAGCGTCTCGCGGACCCCGCAAAATTCCGGCATGTTAGGGAGGAACTTGGGATCGATCAGGTTGTCACCGACGCTCCAGAGCCTTGATCGTAGCTCACAGCGCTGTGCATAGACCACCTTGGCAGATGGGCTGGCCAGCGTTTTTCTCGGCAATGAGACTTGGGGTCAGCCCTGGTGGCGGCAATCGTAGCCATCATTAGGTCCCGGGGCCGATGAGCACGATATCCCGTGCATGCCTTTCCCCTTGTGGTGCTCTCAATTGCTGCCGAAGGCGACCACCCGCCGCGAGGGCAGCGTGTGCACCGCAATGCGGCAGACAAAGTGATCCCTGGATTGACCTCGAATAGGAGGGCGACCTCGTAGGCGAAGTCCCGGTGGCCATTTCGGGCCGGCGCAGTCGACGACCAGGCGCCAGCCGGCGACGTCTCCGGGAAACGACCCATCAAGCGCGAGATTCGCTTCCAGCCGGACACCTCGTGGCTCATCGCGTAAGCATATCCACCGGAACCAATCGAACAAGAGGGGAACACGCTGGACGCGGCGGCGGAGTTACGCCAAGGTAGTGCAATGAACTGGGACGCCACCATCGATCTGGTATCTGCTCACCTGGAGCGAGGTGTTCAGGAGCCTGGTGAGGCCGTGCGGCGGGTTCGGCGCGCAGTCCAACGGATGCCGGGCGCCGGTTCTATTAGCGTCGCCTGGTGCGGCCCCAGTCCCGTCAAGGCTTGGTTGCGTGTCTACCCGCGTGGCCAGTATTTGGAACCGGAGGGCCCGGAATGGGAGTGGGTCAGGAGGCAGGTCCAGCGCACTGTGGCTTTGGCACTCGTCTGAAGCGGGCTGTTGGTATGCGTATCCTCTCCCACCTGAAGGCTGCGGCGCTTCTCTGCGCCATAAGCGACGAGCACTTTATATGTTAGGGTCTTTCATACAGAGCATAAGGATTTCTCGGGTATCTCGCGATGGCCGTTCGGAGAGTCGGTAATATGACGAGATGAAGCGACCGTTGAAATTTGCTGGTTCGGAAGAGCAGTCCTCGGTGCCGGCGGCGGAGGCCGCCGCAATCCTGCGGGTCAAACTCTGGCTGACCCGAATCAAGGTCGCCGACTCCTAACTTCTCAACTTTCGGCGACGCCACCTCTTTGGGAGTGGTTCGCCTTGGCTTCGGTTGTCAGATATGACAACATTGGTCAAGCGATGAGAGACACCTGCCCGAAACTGGGTCAAGGGAGCCAGGAGAGATTTCGAGGACTTCCCGCAAGGACCCTAAGTTGAGATAGCGCGGGCGCTGACCATTCTGGCCGAAGGCACGACGCCGGATATTGCCAAACCACTGACCAGCTTCGGCTCAGGCGTGATGGGGTTGGCGTTGAAGCATCGGGGAGATGCGTTTCGAGTTGTCTATGCGCTCCAGATCGAAGGCGACATTTTGGTGGTCCACGCGTTCCAAAAGAAATTAAAATCGGGGATCAAGACGCCCAAGGCTGAGGTCAATCTCATCCACCAACTGCTAAAACGATGCAGGGAGATGTTGACATGAGCGACGACACGGAGATCATCCGTGTAGCGGGAATGTGTTCCGCGATCTCGGCCATCCCGAGGTAGACGCTGAACAACTGCGCGCGCTGCTCGGGGCCAAGGTCGTCGGGGTACTTGATGACCGGAAGCTGACTGTGCGCGCGGTCCACGAAGTAATCGGCGTCGCGGCAGCAGATTTTTCCCGTATTCGCAAGGTCAATCTTGGTCGCTTCACAATCGAGCGCCTAATGGCGATCCGCTCAGGCCTCGGCCAAGAGGTCGAGGTCTCGGTCAATGTCCATCCCCGCCACGCGGTCTCGGCTATGGAATTGCGCCCATGAAAGAGCGGTCTGGGAAGCAACAGGACAAAGAACCGAATTAAGGAGATTTTGGACAGTTTGGAAAAGCGACCGTTTTGTCGTACGACAGAGTCGGAGGTTTAAAGCCTGCGATATGGCGCTATTAAGGTCTGAGAAACGCGTTCAAAAAATCGAAGTTTCAAATGGCCTGACCAAGATAGGTTTCCGAAATCTGAAGCCGGCCATTTTTCGAACTGCAAATTGCTGGCAATTGCATGGCACAGAGGGCGGCACCACTACCGTTTCTGTACTTCATTTCACCGGCAGCAGCAACAGTTTGTCGCTTAGCAGCGACCCGCATGGCGGAACGCTGATCTCATTCCAGTGGGTTTTTCCAGCCTGGGTCGTGGACCGGAAAGCCTGCGACTCTAAGGCCATTGCGCGCCGCTGATATCGCGTTAGAAAGTTTACCGCATATCGTCGTGAATCGGCGGTTAACCCAGATACGCCATTCACGTGAGGCTTTTCTCTATGCGCAGCAAAATAACCGGCAAGGTTACCAGCACAGTCGTGCTTGGTTCGGCGAATTACGCAAACGTTCTGCTGGTGACGAAAACCGGCCTATTGGTGCCAGGTTCCTACGGCGCTGATGGACTTCAGGCTGATCTTACCGGCGCCGTGCTGACCAATCGCGGCAATATTTCTGGTGCCCCGGGCACGTATAATCAGGTCGGCGCCGGCGGGATCGGCGGCGATGCTGTGAATTTCGGGGCTTCGGGCCTGATCACCAATGGCGGCACGATCCATGGCGGGGATGGTGGCCTTTCACCCTATGTTGCCGGGCCTGGCGGCGCCGGCATTCTGCTTGCCGATGCCGGCAGCGTTGACAATACAGGCATCATTCTCGGCGGTAATTCTACCAATGGTTATCATTCCGGCCGTGGCGGCACCGGTGTGGAACTCGCATCCGGCGGCGATATCACCAATTCAGGCACGGTAGCCGGGGGCACCGGTGGCGAGATTGGCGGTGGCATCGGCATTTTACTGACCGAAGGAGCCGTGGATAATACGGGCATCGTGATCGGCGGCGTGGGCGGATATTATGCGAACAGTACCACAGGCGGCGCGGGAATATCCGCGCATGCCAGCACGCTATCGAACACCGGCACGATTACCGGTGGCGCCGGCGGCGCACCACCATCGGGCGGCGGTGGCATGGGTGGTCCCGGCGTTTATCTGAATAGTGGCGGAATGGTGAATTTCGGCACCATCAGCGCCGGTGCAGGCGGCTACGCCAAGGATTACACCAGTGGCCTAGGCGGCACTGGCGTTTTGCTGACCGCCGGTGCGGCCTTGACGAATTTTGGCGCAATCGTTGCAGGCCTAGGTGGCGCTGAAGGCTACGGCCAGGAAGCCGCGGGCGGCATCGGCGTGCAGATTGGCGCGCAAAGCCGCCTTACGAATAGCGGCACGATCACCGGCGGTGCGCCCAGCGATCTGGCTGGCCAGAACGGCGTTGGTGCTATCGGCGGCACGGGCGTTTCCCTGCTGGCTGGCGGCGCCGCATCCAATTCCGGCACAATCGATGGCGGCACTGGGGGCGACACGGCCAATATCAGCCGCTCCGGCATAGGGGGCGCCGGCGGCGTTGGTGTATCCATTGCTAACAACACGATATTTTTCAATGCGGGCACGATCGCCGGCGGCACCGGCGGCAGCGATTACGAGGGTAATGCAGGCGGCAGCGGCGGCAGCGGCGTTTTTATGAACGGCGGCACGTTGGTGACCACCGGCCTGGTGGCCGGTGGCGTAGGCGGTTTCGGCAGCATTGCGGGTGCGGCGGGAGGCGCAGTGGTGTTCGGCGCGCTTGCCGGCACGCTGGACATCGATGCGGCGTCCAGGTTCCAAGGCAATGTGGTCGCCAACGCCGGCGTGAACGACACTTTGGAATTGCGCGGCACGATGGCCGGCACGCTCACGGGGTTAGGCACGCAATTTACCGGCTTTTCCACAATCACTGAAGTGGCCGGCGGAAATTGGGAGGTTGCCGGAACGAACGTGCTGGAGGCGGGGAGCAATCTTAGCGTCGCCGGTATCATCACGCTGGCCGGCACGTGGACCGATGCGGGTGGTGCTACGATCGAAAGTGGCGGTATCTTGACCGATGCGGCGATGGGAATCGCGACCTTTGGCAGTGTCGCTTTGAAAGGCGGCCAGATCTCCAGCGCCGCCGGGGCGCAACTTGCGATCGGGCCGGCCGGTGCCGATGGGCGAACCGCCTCGGTGTCGGCTTCCGGTACGATCAGCGTGACTGCGGGCGGCAAAGTCTCAGGCTTCGGCACAGTTGGCGCATCGACGGCCGATGCGCTGATTGATAACGGCCTGGTTCGCGCGCAAGGCGGCACATTGTCGCTCGACACAACCGTTACTGGAACCGGAAAGATCGCGATCGTGGCAGCATCGACGCTGCTGGTGAAAGCCTCTGTTGCACCCGGCGTGGCGTTCACCACGGGAACCGGCGAAACTCTGGACATTGCGAACGGGGCCAAGGTTACCGGCGCAGTATCGCATTTCGGCGCCGGCGACACGGTGGATTTTTTGCGGATCGCTGCCGCGTCACTTACCTTTATAGGTCACACGCTTACCTTGGAGACCGGCACGGGCCAGTCGGCCACGCTGGCTTTGGCAGGCAGTTACAGTGCTGCGAATTTCCATCTTTCGTCGGATGGCCATGGCGGTAGCGACATTACCTACCAGCCGGCGACGGCGGCGGCGCTCGTTGGCTGGCAGCATGAAACTGTTTCAGCCGGCGCCATGAGTGGCGTCAGGCAAGATGCAGTCCATTCGTCGGCCGACTGGATCCCGGCAATGCATGGACGGGTCTTTTGAGAAAAGACGTCTTTTTCCGGAGAAAAGACAGAGGCCCGCCCGGCTGTAACCAACAGAGTTTTATTCCCGCGCCAGCGGCAAGACGAAGGCAGAACAATAGACGTGCCGCAGCCGGAAGATTAGGTGTCGCGACAAGAACCGTGCGTGAAGACCGTCCAGAACCTGGGGGTGCTACGGTCGGCTCGGACAGGGGATCGGGAGGCAGGATGAAGTGGCGGGCCGTCATAGAGATAACTGGTGCGGACCGATCTGTCCGTACTCATGAGATTGGCGACGGCGCGGCGGTCGACGGGTATTCGCCCAGGACTATCGGTCTGAGCCTGGC
>Ga0116229_10002635_pt1 | contig 29118 bp, 20 predicted proteins | sample S1TSphgellanicum_3_FD_87313 | JGI IMG/M metagenome (GOLD analysis project Ga0116229, IMG submission 87313) | Host-associated microbial communities from peat moss isolated from Minnesota, USA - S1T2_Fc - Sphagnum magellanicum MG | ecosystem: Host-associated > Plants > Peat moss > Unclassified...
CCAATGATTCTTGGAGTTCAATTCGTTAAGAAGATGGGCATGCTCGATTCTAAACTACGGAAATCTATGTGGCAAATTCGCACCGCTAGTGGGAGCATAAAGGAGGTACTTGGGGAGAGCTCAAATTTGATTGCACTTAACTTCAATGAAGTTATAGATTATGAGCTTTGCCTATAGGTCAGATGTTTAGTCACTAATGCCACTAGTTACGATGTGATCATTGGGCAAGAGGCCCTGTTTCCACCAAGTTTCACAATTGACAATTGGTTCGAACATGTGTACTATTGAGTGGATTAAGAAACTAATGGCCACCACTTGGGATACATACCCTTTTATTTACATGGGAACCATAGTCCTATGGCTCACCATTGTATGTTCAAGGAAGCACACACCATTTCCTACATCCAACAAGCTAGTCACGAGTGGATAGAGGGAGATGAAGAGGAGATAGTTTACGCCCAAGCCACTGAAAGCTTGAAGGTGGTTCCTACAGACATTCAACATGGACCAGAGGTTTTATAGAGGTTCAAAGCAGCCCATGAGCCCTTGGTCAAAGCTCTGTCTAGTTTTGAGAACATGGAGAGCCATGGTGAACCGATTAAGCCAAGACTTTGTTGGTTAATCACCTCGACACTGCTTAAGGAGCAAATTACATTACTAGAGTTCTTTGGTGGTATTGGTATAGATCTCAAAGCCCTATTATAGTCAAAAATGGTGGTTCAGAGGTATTTCTACGTAGACATTGATCCTATTATAAAACAAATGGTGACATCGAGAATGATAAAGCTCACAGCTAGATTTCCACAACAATTTGCAACCACTGCATGGAAGGCCCGTTTCACTTTCTTACCCTCTAACATACAACTAATTCAAAAGAAACATATGGAATTACTTAACCCCGTGGACCTCATCATTTCAAGTTGGGAATGTTAAGGATTTTCAGCGACTAGATTTGAAAAAGGCTTGAGTGACACAAGATCCGATCTTTTCATGGACATGGTACAATTGATCACTTGGACTCAATCCATTTCTCTTAAGTTTGGTTATGTAAGTGAGAACACCCTTTCTCAGCTTGACCAAAGGTAGAAAGTCTAGAGGCACTACACATTTGTCAAGCATTACTTTGAATAATCGCTCCTACTCAATGTGGCACAATGCAATTCCTATGTGCATAGGTTACGCAATTGGTGGACCAACCTCGCACCACTTTCAATTCTGCAATTGGCTCTGAGATACACCATCAGAGACCCCAACCTGTAGGTCTTTCACATATTGGATGATTAGAACTCTTGCAAACTAGTTACAAGGCAAGAGAAACCTCCTTGGTTTCCTATGAACACAATAGGAAAACTAAGAGGTGTTTGGCCCACCTTTGTCTACTTCCCAAGAGCACACACCTTTCAGGGAGATGAACTAGGCCTAGTGTATCGTCATGTTTCAGCCACTTGGGATGAACCAAACCTAAAAGAAAGAGAAAGGGCTATGGGGTTCCAAACTTGCACTATTAAGCACACCAAAATGATTAGATTAGAGCATAACATTCTATTACGGAGAAGCATGGACCTGAACTCCCTTACATGGTTGTTGGTAACTTGTGTACTCTTTCAAATGTACACAACACTAGCACTAATTCAATCAACTTGCAATTATGGCGAGGTGACTACATGGCACCCCGACCAAGTACACTTGCCTATCTTCAACATTCTACATTTCATTCTTAATGTTGGGGGGTAGGAGGTACCATGTAATTTGACTCAAGTTATTTCTAATACACTTGGAGGTACATCAATCTCTAGAAAAATAATTACAACCTTCTACGAATCTATGTAGTTGGATAGTGGAGAATTCAATACACCAAATTCTTCAAACACACTTTCCAACTCCATTCCATGTGTTTCCAACTACCCTTTTGTTATAGGGAACTAGCTCACCAAAAAGGAGAGCGACCAAATCACATACTTGTGAATTAAGTATGAGAATGTGTTCACATTCTCAATGAAAGACTTAGGTAGGTGTAAGACCATGTAGTTTTCTATAGATCTTATAAATGAAACACCCATCTATCGGAGGAGGCATAAGTTGAGTAAGCATGAGTGGGCACTGGTAGATGAAAGATGCAAAAAGTTCCATGAGGTTGGTCTCATTTAGCCATTAAATTATAATTTCACAGCCGCTATAGTAATGTCGACAAAGAAAGATTCAGCTAGATTATGGACTGTGAAAAAGATATGCGAGGATTATAGGCCTTTGAACCTAGTTACACTTTAGGACAGATACCCCATGCCCATCCCTGAAGAACTGTTTGATAGCATTGGAGATTTAAACATTTGCACAATTGTGGATCTAAGGCAAGGCTTTAACCAAATTATGCTTGTTGCAAAGGATCGCAAGAAAACGACATTCCATGGAAGCAACAAGTTGTGGGAATGGCTTGTGATGCCTTTTGGATTAAATAATGCATTTGTCTTCTTTCAATGAATTATGGACCAAATTATTGAAGGGGCAAATTTTTTGAAGTGCTACATAGATGACATCCTAGTGCATAACAAGGGATTCCTACAGCACTTGGCTCATTTTGAAGAATTATTCAAGAGGCTCCATGAAGTCAATATGAAGATCCATCCTAAAAAGTGCAAGTTTGCTATCACCTTAGTAGTTTACCTTGGACATAAAATTTTGTTAAATGGTATTATGGTTCATTGGGCCAAAGTAGTAACCATTTTGGAGATGCCCAATCCTACTGATGTTCACACTTTGAGGAGTTTCATCGAACTATGTAATTATTAAAGGATTTATGTCCAAGACTTCATTACTATTGTTCATCTTCTCTATGCATCATTAAAGAAGAATGTTGCTTGGACATGGAGTGAAGAGGTTCATGAAGTTTTTAACACATCCAAGGAAAAACTTTCAGAGTTTCCCATTTTGAAAAGACATGATTTCATCAAGGTCTTCATTCTACACATTGATTAGAGTGCTCTTGGTATTAGTGTTATTCTTGGCCAACTTGATGAAGAAGGCAAGGAATATGTTATCACTTATGCATTCCGAAGTAACAACAAGGCTGAAAACAACTACTCTTCATACGAGGGGAAGTGTCCAGCTATTGTATGGGCCATTATACATTTCAGGCCCTCTATTTATGGCACCAAGTTCATTTTGTATATTGACCACTAGCTTATCAAGTGGTTAATGACCAACGATAAACTTACTAGTAAGTTAGCTTGTTGGGTGCCTATATTTTAGGAATATGAGTTCGAGGTTATTGATCAACCTGGTATTACACATCAAAACATGGATACCATGTCGCGAAGACCTTTCGCTACTTCTGAAGATTTATTAGAATCCAGGCAAGACTTCAACAAATTCCAATAGTACATGTATTTTATGCATTTAGTTATTTTGCACTACTATATTGTAACCTGGTTGAACATCCCATTGTGGATATATGGGAGGACTTGGACACGCTGAGGTTTCTTTAGCATGGAGAATACCTTCCCCAAGTTACATCAAGTCATCGAGATCGCATATAATAACAATCCAAATGTTACTTAGGGAGGGACAATCACCTCGTTTGATGCTTACCACAAGGCGACAGAATGGTTCTTCCACCACATGAATACTTGGGTTTTATTTCGAAGGTACACTCGGAGCTTGGACACTTTGGAGTTAAGCATACTTATAGCCTTCTCACTCCTCATTACCATTGGAAAGGTATGTATGTTCAAGTTCGAGATGTCATTGCTAGGTGTGAACAATGTGATAAAGTGAAAACTTCCTTCTCCTCTTGACAGCTCACGCTATCTCCACTCTTTATTTAGGGCATGTTTTATCGTTGGTCATGTAATTTAATTAGAAAATTACCACATACCTCAGTGGGTAATGTCTACATCATGATTATGATTGAGCATTTTTCAAAGTGGGTTGAACTTGTTACACTACCGGACAAGTCATCACACAGCACCAACCAACAGGTCTTAAATAGGTTTGGGGCTTGTGCTAAGTGCCTTATTGATCAAGGATCAGAATTCAGAGGAAAATTCCAAGACCTACTTGATCATGCTTTCATTGACCATCACCAGACTTCAAGGGATCATTCCCAAGTTGATGGCCTTGTAGAAAAAATGGTTCAAACCTACAAGAAGGGACTTTGGAAGATTTGCTTCATTGGGAACAAAGAGGATTGGGACCTGGCCTTACCTTACATCATTATGGGTTATAGGATGTCCAAACACATTTTTTTGTTTCATTTCGCTCCTTACTTTCTACTTTTTGGGAGACATCCCATTCCACCCTCTTCCATTGCTGCTCAAATGGACTAGGTTGTGGATTAACCACTTGGGCTAGGGTCATTGCAGAAAGGGTAGCTATATTCAAGAAGGTTATGCCCATGGCCATGGAGAACTTGTCCATTGCACAACATTGAGACATTTTACGGTACGCACACACACGAGGGGGTAGTTACAAACATAAGGTGAGACAATTTGATGTTGGTAACTTTGTGTATTTCCAACGACAACCTAATGATATTCTAGACATTTCTTCCGGTCACACTATTTTGAAGATTAAAGCGATCAAGCCTTCAGGTGTGTTGGAGTTGCAAGGAGCTAACGAACACACAATTCGGGATCATTCCAAAAATTATGCGCCCTGCCACTTGCCGAACTTGGATCCTACCATCATCACGTCGATTTGGATTCCTCCACTTGACTATCCATGTTAAGTATGTCAGAGGACATACGATGTTGATTAGATGCTGTTTTGCGATAATTGTAATGGTGGATACCATCTATTCTGTTTCAAACCGAATTTGGTTAATTAGTTTCTACCTTTGACTGGTTTTAATATTTTTGTTCAATAAAGTTTACTATGAATTTACACCCTTATGACATCGCACGTCACGACACTACATGTCACAACACTCTATGTTTCTAATGTTTGTGCCATTAACTAAAAAATTTTAGCTCTTCCAAGCTTTGCTACCTTGTTCCTCTCCCTTACTCATTTACATGTAAAAGCCTTTACCACTATTTTACAAAATCTTCACCTCCTTTACCTTCTTTCTCACATACCTTTTGAATTATTATTTTCAAAATGAGATTCAATATTTAAATATTTAAATACATTTCACAAAAGTTATATTTATAAAATAAATATTAAATTAATCATAAACCTCTCCACCTTCTTTACCATTGTTCTTACCTTTTTTTTTCTCACATATGCTTATGTAAATTTCTTTTAATGAAATTAAAGTCAAACTTACATATGCAAAGAAAGATATGGATGAAATTACATGAAAAATGTGAATATGGTTGAAATCAAATATTGAAATGTTTTAGACGTGCTTTGTGCAAGTCCATGTTCAACTCTTTTAGAATCTAATGAGGATAAATCTAGCTTAAACAAATCGAATATATAACAGAGTTATCCGTAAAGTCATGCCCTGTTGGGTCTGAGTTGCACCCCTCATTTGATGCTTCACCCACTCCTGGCTGTTGTCCACAAAGTCATGAAATTTTATTAAATAAGTGTATGAAATACTGAGACTCAGGATTAAATGCACCAGGCTCGAGATCATTCATATCTACAGTACACATAGCAGCAGTGATTGGTGGAAAGCGTTGGAAAAGAAAGGACAGGGCAAACTCCATTTAGCACCAAATTTGCTGCTAAACTGAGTTTCATGCCCCCTTTCAGCCCAGTGTACCTTTTTTTTTCCCCTTTTTTTTTGAAATCTCGTCCCCCATGTGACCAAATAGAGCGTTCCGGTGCCATCTTTGCCTGGCTTTACGGACAACTTTAATCTCAGAATTTCAATCAAAAATTAAATCAAAATTTCATAATTAGAACTTCAGTGGGATCAACTTCCTTCGATCAAAATCCATTTGAAAATGGACCAAGATCTGACTAAGATTGACTTGCCTTTTAAGAATTGACATTGGATTAACCTCATTAAAATCAAATAGATCATTTCAAAATTTCAATTAAAATTGGATGAAGTTGAGCTGAAATTAGTCCAACATCCCCTAGAAATTGAAGCAGGTTTAGTTTTTAAAAAAAACAGAAATCCAACCAACATTAATATTTCACTACACAAGATCCATGGTTCGAAAATGTACCTGCAATTGACCTGGCTTAATTGAAATCCATCAACCTAAATCTAACCAAGATTAGTCCACAAATGGTCCAACATCTAATTGGGATGGATTTGGTTTAAACAAATTCAATAGATTGTAAACCTTCAATGGAAATTGCACAAAACTGAATCCAAGCTAGTCCACTATTAGACCAAAACTAATAAACAATAATATCATTTATATAATTATTTTCACGATTTATAAAAAAAGTTGATTATTTGATTACACCCCAACTCCCCCCTAATGTGAAAAACTATTCGAAAATGCCATCACCTAGGCCAAAAATTATTTTAAGAGTTGAACTGGCCCTAAAGACCAAGCCTATCATGCAACGAGCTGCTTGGTTTTTGCATACAAATTAGTTGGAAAATAATCAACTAACACATATCAAAACATTGTGCTAAATTAATGATGCCTTTCTTCCAATCTAAAACAAGGCATCACAAAGAGGCTGGCCCTGCCAATAGATAAGATGTTGTACATCTAACTACTGTGTCCACAGTTCTGAACACCACAAAAATGTGTTCCAATCTAAACACTTTCACCAGAGAAACCGGTTCACCTAATGTGAAACCAGTTCTAATAAGGTAAAACTTTTAAAAGTTGGATCCAATGTGATAGTCCTTAGGGCCGGGGCCTAATAAAATATCCAAAATTGGGCCCTGTTTTCTGAAATGGCCTCTGGGTTCTTCCACTTTCTAAGCATGTGTGCACATACACTAAAAATCTGGGCAGAGGCTTCTATTTGTTAAATTGGTAACACTTTTTGTGTCAGAACGTGTCACTATGCAACATTTTGTTTCCTAGTCAATAGGCCGATGTCAATAGGTTGAGCTCTAGGAAGGAAAGGTTCATAAGTAGGTCTTAAACTAATCTAACGAAGTACTAAACAAGCATAGGTAGTATGTAGGAACTCTTTTGCCATTCAAAATCCGTGAAAACCGAACTAATTGGCAAGTACCAGCCTTTACAAATATGTAGTTTTGAATAAGGCCACTTGATAATTGGAATTCCAAAACATCATTCTCTTCCATTTGAGGTAGGGTTGGGTAAGGAAAATATATATTGTAACCTTTAACCATTTTGAAATAATTCTAGTGATATTTATTGATTTTTCAGTCTTTCACTTCAGCTCTACAATCACAATTTTTTTTTAAAAAATGAATATGATAAAAGTGAAAAATTAATAATTCAACATATTATTGCAAATATGTACTTATGACAATGAAGAAGGTATTGATAAGTAAGTTACATAAATACAGATCCCCACTGATTTTCATCTTCGTGATGTGTGAGAAACACCAAAACCAAAGTTTTTAAAAAGAAATCTGAGTGTAATAGGTGTGGCAAGAATCCAACATCAAAATGCAACATAAATGGTGACAATGTAATGATTTGGCCATTCAAACTATCACCCACATGCAACCTTGTGGCAACACTCTCTCCCAAAAATTTTAAGATTCTCTTAGTTCAATGATGTATTTATCAAAAAAAGGTCATTTTTGTGATTTTCGCCTTTCAAACGTGGTTATCCATAATTTTGGTGTTTTAAAACACTAAAAAAAATTGCAAATAAATGACTAGATTAACGATTCATTTTTAATCATAATTATCACATGCAACTTGTTACAGAGTCTAATCACTTTGAACAAGTCACATAAAATTATAATAAAAGACAATAGTACATGGCACCAAGTTGCAATGGTAGTCGCATAAAGATGCAATTTACATGAACTTTTCATCCATCTAAATTAGCATACATGACATCCTCATTTTGTGATTGGTTTAACAATTCAACAATGTAGTCGCATTATATATATATATATATATATACTCTATTTTTATATAATGTTAATTCATTAAGTTCAACTTGTAACATGTTAACATGTGTGATTTCATAAGTTAAGTTTAAAAAATTAATTTAAGTTGTTAAGTAGGCCAACTATAATGCTTAGTTAAAGCCTTCCTAATAGGTTCTTAACCTAAGTTAGTTGTGTATGTAAAAAATATTTGGTCAACATTCCAATTTTGACCACAACCTATGTCATTTGTGACAATTGATCTTTGAACCCTAAAAATGGAGATCAATTCCTTTATCACCAAGCCACCCCACTTGTTGTGACAAAAAAATCATATGCATTTTATTTAGTTTACTTCATTTAAAACATTACACAAAACATTATTTTTTTATCTTTAATATCTTATAATGATTTTTTCCAAATGATAAGATTAAAGTTTAAACTTAAACGTTTTTCCAATAATGTACAAAAATATTTTTTTCCTTTAAAAAATATAAATTGGTTGAAAAAAATTCAATCACATGATACACACACACACACACACACAATTTTATGCCTTCATTTGATTCTAAAAATTATACTATACAATTTTTTTGATATATCATAATTTTGTTAATAGAAATTTAATTTGAATGTGTGATATATAATTATTTCATAAATAATATTTATAAATGGATCATAAGTAAATTCTAATAAAAGTATAATAAAATATCTTGTATTAATTATATTATTTTTGATATAAAAGATTAACTTAAATAATCAATTTTAATTTTAAGAATTTATTAATAACACATAATTATTTGATTTTATGGAACTATAAATTTTATTATGTTTACACATATAATGTCTTAATTTTCACTTTAAATAATTATTTTTAAAATGTGAAAAATTATCTGAAATGGTGAAGATTCCTTGTAGTAAAATTAGGTTTTTGGGAACTTTTGGCAAGGTGGTCAATTAGTAAGTTTTTTGAAATTTTGGGTATTATTATTATCATAATTATGGCTGAAATGGTAAAGGTACTATAGTAAATGACCATTTCAAAAACAACCTTTTCTTTTTAAAAGTGGGACCTTCTAGTACCTACCAATTACAAGCCCTGAAATGGGGGAATTTTCAAAATAAGGACCTAGGATGAAACAATAGCCATGTTTAACACTAAATTCTAGGAATGTCCTTCATTGATTACCAATTGTAAAACACAAAGTGAATAATATTGTGAACCAAAATATAAAGTACACCAAGCTTTTTATCTTTGTATTTTGAAAGCACCTCCCTACATGAAAGATTCCTTTGTTAGTTGAAATACCCTTCCATTAATGCAACACAAACCTTTTGTGACGCAAAACTAGGGTTGATGAAACCCTAGATGGATGAAACATAATCACATCAATCGTTGAAACCCAAAAAACAACAATTTTTTGGCAATTTATGGTGATGGGGAAAAGGCCTTTGTGGATTGTTAGCTTTGCATTTTTGTTTCTTTCTTTTTTTATAGGTTATGAGTGATGATGTTGTTATGGGGATTTGTCTTTTCAACAATGCTAGGCATTGGGTGTTGTCTTCTTATTTATGATGTTGAATGTGCATTTTATTTTTCAAATGGTGGACATGTCACCAAAAAGGAAGGGAAACAATTTGTTTCCAATTGCAAATATTCATCAATAAAAACAACTAAACATTAAACTATAGAACCCAACAAGTCTTGATATCATAAACATTCAAGGACATCATATAAAAATTAATTAAAAACCTAAATCTATATTATGGGCCATAAGGGATCACCACATTCTAATTTCACTCTCAATGAACCCAATTGGTCATCTATGCGACAATTACATAAATGATTTAACATCCCCAACTTCCTTAAACCACATCCCTAGAAGTCAAAATATAATGTTTCCCGATGCACATTTTAGCTTAGAAAGTTTGGACCAAAAAAAAACAATGATCCCATATGGACCATCAACACGAATTCCTTTCTCACACCTATATCACTCTTCAAAATTAATGCTTCTCCCTTGGAGCTCTCAGATTAGTAGGTAATCTCTATCAATATCTCAAAATGATTCCTTTCTCCCACATATATTCCCACAATCACATTATCAAGTTTGAATTTGGATTGTGACTAATAGTATTCACAAAAATTCCTAGTGTGCTTCATCATCTCTTTTAATTTGACCCTTAATTTTATTTCAACACTTAAGTCCCTCTTCTAAACCTTATAGCATAGCAAAATTGCATAAATCCAAAGGCATAACAACATTTATTGACAACTAAACATTCTCCCCAAATTATGTATTTGAAGTTCACGAACCCATTCACTGATTTCTATGACAAAGAAAGCCCAATAATGAAACAAAGGAAAAAACATTTAGCTATGTCATTTGGTGCTTTAGACTAAAAAAAGGCCTATTTTGAAAATGTCCCCTAATTTTTAAACCTACATTTTTGAGCTTTCACCCTTGACAAACTACAACCTCAAATTAAGGGATGTCTTCCTCTATATGTAATTGGACTTGTCATTTTGGATTAACAACAATTCTTTTATTTAAACCATATCAAAAAATTACAAATATAACATGCCTTCTTAGTTTTTTGTAATTGGATGCAAAATGCAAGAGTTTTGGAAGAAGAAGATGCATTGGAAGACTTGTCATTTTGAAATTTGTACTAGGTAATAATTTTTGTTTTAAATGATAATGAAATTTTTAAAAATATGACATGATTTCTTAATTGAGTCATAAAGACAAGAATTTTAAATATTAGTGCAAAAAGACTTCTTTCATTAAAATTTTTTTTAAAGGGGGGGTTATGTACTTGAAATCTAGAAAGTTTTTTGGCCCCAAATGGAAAACCTTGGTCTTTAGACCTTAATCATCATAAATCATTTGATAAAGTTGATTTAGCCAAAGATGAAAGATGAGAAATGACATTAGGTACATTTTCAACATACAATATTAACCTCACAACATGTAAAACCCAGTGTCATTTTATAATGTAAATCCTTTCATTTCAATTAAGTTAAACAGTTAGATTAGGTTGGCTAGCCAACCATCAGTTTAGCTTTATTATTTCACCACACCACAAAGGTGGCATCCCTATAATAATAAAAATTTGAATAAAATGTTTATGACAATATCCACTATGCTAAAACTTGACATCTATGATTGTGACAAATATGATTAGTAACCATTTCTAGTCATATATGCCATGTTATTGTGTCTAGTTGTATTTTTGTAACCATGGATATGATGACTACATGACTAAAAATCTTCATGGATAAGAATAATATGTAAGTAAAAATCTTCTTCCTAAACACCATATAATTATTTAATAATATTCAATTTCAAACATTAAAAACAAGTAAAAGGGAAAAAATAAAAGGTAGACATATGTACCTAGTAAGCATATTATAAACTTGTAAATGATTAAACACATAATTATTACACAAGTACATAACTAATACCTTATAAATTTTAAAACTTTTGTCTTAGAATCACTAATTATTTAATGTGAATTTCTAGATAGTGACTAAAACAAATTTTGGAGATTTTTTTTTCATTTAAAAAGAAATTTCCAAAGTTGTTAAAACATATAATTAAATAAAAAATTGATGCTTATAATATAATTAAATGATGTAAGTTGAAACTTTTCTTCAGAGGTTTATTTAAATGAATATTATTGTATATATATTGATATTAAATAATGAAATATATTCTTATTAATGATATCCAAGGATTTTTTTAAAAAATCCACATGCATTGTTTTTCATGTTTCCATGTGATGGGTAGCAAAGAATATATAATTTGATCTAAATTAATAATTTATCAAAATATTTGGTCATACAACTTGGATTTTTTAAATTATATATATAATATCACATTCAATGAATTGAAATTTTTAGAAATAAAATTAGATTTACTATTCATAATAAAATTTATGAAAATTAAAAAAAAGTGTATAGATTAATAATTATGACATTTAAATAGTTTTTTATAATTAAAAATGAATATATCAGATGGTAATAAATACAACATTTATACCATTTTTATTGATTCATTATATTTTTAAAAGGTGGGAAAATATTATATATATATACACACACATTCATACCCTACTCATAACCTTACCTACTTATCATACTACTTACCCTACGTATTTATAGGTAGGTAGGCAGGACTCATATATATACATACCAAAAAAACCATGTTGATTTATAAGTTGTTTTATGAAAAAAAAAAAAAAAAAAAATCTTCAAGGTATCATTCTTGTTCAAATGTATGAAATAATGGATTCAAATGCATTTTCAATCAAATTATTTGATTTTTTGTTAAATTTCTTTCAAAGATGTGTAGATCTTGGAAAAACTTTAAGAATGAAATTTATTTCTTTTCATTTGGACAAAGTATGAAAAAAGAAATAATGGTCAAAGTTGAGTACTTTTGTATGTGACAAAGGATGATGTGAGATAATGTTGTAAATTTATCCCATATCCTTTGTCAACAAGTTTAACTTTGAAAACTATATAAGTAGGTGAAAAACTATTGGTGTGTGCACAATATATGCACCAAACATATTCAAAATGAAAATATTAATTGTGATGAGCCAATAAAAAAGGCTTGTCACTAAAATAAAAAAGGATCCTACTTACCTACCTACTTACGCCTACCTACCAACCAAATGGCTAGATTAAATTGAAATATATATATAATATTTGATGGCATTTACAACTACGAACCCAATCATGGGTGTAGTCATATTTGCCATGTTTTGGCATAGTGATCCAACAAAATGGGGTTCAAAGGGTTTGAACTTTGAAGGGTTGGAAAAAGAAGTTATCTTTGGCTAAAAGGTCGAAATAGATGTTGTAAAAAAAAGCTCACAAGTGTAGAAGATTAATAATTCTTTTCTTTTTTTTTTGGACACAAATTGGAAGAATGCATTACGAGGCAAATATAAATACAAACTAACTGGGGGAACCAACCTCAATGAACAACACACCTCACAAACAACGAAAGTTTGATTTCCTAGGTATGTGGTAGGGCCATTTCATTTCCTACCATCTTTGGCACACAAAGTATGATGAGGGCATCATGATTTCTAAAAACTTGTGAAGAGTTCATATTTAGTGAAGGGCATTTTCACAATCTTGCAACATCTTTTCCCATTTTATTTTACCATAATCTTAAAGTCCCTCCCCCACACATTAGCTACAAGCTTCATGTCCTCTCACATACAATTGTTAAAAATTATATCATTCCTTTCCAACCATATGCATCACATCACAATGCGACCTCTTTGAGTAGGGTCTAAATTAAGTTGAATTTGTAAAAATTTCTTAAGCTACCTTTTGTTGAATAGGTAGTGTTCTATTTGCAACCCCTTCAATGGTCTTTCCACATTAATAGGGTACATCAATTGATGCATGAAGGTTCGTGTTTGTGACCATGCTTTTCACTCTTTTTCACACTCTTAGAATTTGTACATATGGTTTATGGTACATGTGTTTAGATTGCATGAATTGCATTTTAACTCGATTTCTACATTTGTTTTTGCCTTCCATTTGTTGAGTACTATTGTTTTGTGCCAAATGAACCTTGAATCTTTCTTCATTTTTGTCTTTAGCAACATAAAATACACATTAAAAAAAACATCTCCATTTAAACTATGTGTCACATATGTAACTACAAAGAAGTGACATTAAATTAGGTGAAAGTATATGTCGAGTAACATCCATTTGTTGTATTAAATTTATAAAAATATCATTCCCAGAACATTTCCAAAAAATGAACTTAAAAAGTAAATGAAAAAGAGATTTGAAACTGATTAGTTTATTAATTGTTCAAACCTACTTTTTCATTAAAAACTTTAATCAAATAGATGTGCACAAATTTATAGTATGAAGATCATCATCTATTTTAACAAGCCATCAATTTTTTTCTATTTTTAAATATTGAACCCTACTTGGCACTTACTTGAAACAAAAAGCCCACAATCAAAACTAGACAGTTACTAATATTTTTAAAAAACTACTTGAAAGCTACTTTTACAAGTTGAAGTTTCAAAATTAATGCACATTAGTGTAAAAACATCTTATCTTTTATCAATCAAGCAAACAAATTAAATGTTTCCTAATTTTATGATGAATTTAATTGTTATTTAAAATTTGTTTGATGTAATTTTGACAAGGTCAAAAGGTTGTTCACTTTATCTTTGTTACACCCTCTTGCCTCTTTAGTTTGATATATCTTGGAAGTAATGGTTTTCATTTTTCAAGTATGGATCTTAATATAAATTGGCTATCATTTATGAGCTTCCTTCTTTTCTTGGGCAAATATTCCTTGAATGTCCCCTATAATTCTCATTTCCAACAATTTGGATCAAAATCTAGTTTGGTAAAAAGTTCATACAAAAGTAAAAAGGCAAGACTGTCTTTGACATCTACCACCCATATTTTTTGGACCTTTCCTTGGACCCTTTACAAGGGATGGGATGCGCTACAAAGCTTTCAATATTTTGCCAACCCTATATGCATGAATTTCATTGGGAATGTCTTGGGTTTATATACACTCTTCACAACCAAGTGCAAATTTTTGTGTGGTGCAAAAAATCATGTTTGGTTGTTTGTTGGAGTTTTTCCTCATACACCCTTATCCATTCATTAAGATCTATGGATCTTTGCGGTTGCTAAAGCTTTGTAGTCTAACATTCAAATATGTTTTCAATCAATCTTTTCCAAATGCACTTTTCATTGCCATTAAATCCAAATATGTTTTTTGTTATTTTCCAAATGAATAAACTTTCTAACGTTCATCTTAATTCAAATGTTCCAAAGCTTGGTTTCATGTGTCAAAACACCAAGCGTTAACTAGGAGTGTTGGTCTTCTTTAAAGGTGTGTTATGGGCTCAAACTATTTTGAACAAGTCATGGCAAGGGCTATTGGGATGGGGTTGCATCACATGTAAGGAATGCTTTCCAAAATGAACAAGTGAAACCATTAGATCTACAAAGTTATAAAATGTTGTAGATGTGTGCAAATTTTTGCAAGCAAGTATGGGCAAGACATCTTGTTTACCCTAGAGCTCAGTGGTAGGTAAAACAATACTTCCATAAAGTTAGGTTGGGGGATGCTGATTGCACTCATGGATATGAGGCACACAAAATTAATGGTAGTAGATCAAAACGTGTAATTTAGTCTGTTTCTCATTTCAATAGGACCTTATTACATGTGTGTGAATTGTCCTACTTTTGTAAATTTTGTGTAGATGGCAGAAATGGACCTTGTGACAATTGTACCCATATACAACCTTGGGACCTAGTGGCATTAGAACCTTGTTCACCTTTGATGCCAAGTGTGATATAAAAGTGGATGATATGCGGGAAGTCTTTCAAGATGGAGAATTATTGACAACTTGTTTGGAAATTGGTGATTATTTTGCTATTATAGATAATGACGACATAAAAACATCTAGTGTTGGGTTTTGGATTTTAATGTTCACAAAGAGGTTGCACGTGGTAACATTGGAGAGACATGTAGACGCTTATGGTTAGAAGTTTCTTATATGGTAGTCAAGTTATTATTGGTAAATACTTCAAACAACAAGGTAAGAATCCGTACTCATATGTCCAATGTGACAAAGGCAAACTATACATTTATTGCCATTTGAGTAGGGCAGTGAAATTCCGAATGGTGCAAAATTTTCACAAACAAAAAGGTGGCAAACTTGTCTATCAACTTCCAAAACTACTTTATTTGAAATACAATCTATAATCCAAAATGTTGAAAATGAATGATCTTTATAGATCTATATGTAGTAGTTGGATTAAAATTAATAGTGATTTTGTGGAACAACTTTTGTGGCTATGCAATTCATCAAATATTGTTCGATTATGGTTTTTGAAGGTTGGAAGGTAGTTGTCAAGGGTTTGAAGGTTGAAGGTTGGTTCTAATGGTATGAAGTACCCATCATTATTTAAGGTTAAGGTTTCAATTTCATGGTTTTGATTCAAAGAACTAAGAGGTGTTTCAGTTAAGGTTAATTTTTATCATGAAAAGGGGGTTAGGGTTGTTGTTTTTTTTGTACAACTTGGTGTTCAAATGATGGAGGTCATTGGAGTAGAATTGTGTTGCTGCACCAATTTAGGGCAATTCAACATCCACATGAGTTTTAAATGATGCTTGACATGTAAGTTATGGGTATTTGTTTTTCAAAATTGTAAACAACTTGAATTTAACTCATTAGAAATTCAATGAATCCACTATCACCATCATGAAAATAAGGTTAGGTTGTAATTTTGTTTTGAAAGTGGAACCTAGTTCTCATCATATTAATGGTCATGAGAGAGGGTATTACATAATCAAATACCTAAAGGAGAAGGCATGATCAAGTTGCTTGTAAAGGTAAATTGTTGCATGAGCCTAGAACCTGAACCTAAAGCCTAAAGTTGGAACTTGAGATGGTAAAATGTTTTTCCCTTATACAATAAAACCCAAAAATTTAATCACAAAATGAAAGTTATACATGTAAACCTAGAAGTAAATATGAGGATGGATGTAAACATCATCCTCATTATGGATAAATATTTTTTTCATTCATCCAATGTATGGATGAAAACATTAATTGAATTTACATGTTTATAATATATAAAACTTCCATCAAAATTATGGATGAATGTTTTATTTTATCATTATATTCTTATCAATGAAACTTTCTTTCCCCTAGTTTTAATTAAGTAGAGCTTCATGAAGCACAATTTAATTCTATATGATATAACATTTGTTGAATAATATAATGTAAATTCCATTATAAATGTATTTAATGGCTATGGTTTTAAATGCCATAATTTTCAATAAGTCTTAATTATATTACTATTATCATGTTAACATCCATCCCATGGTTGTTTATTTTTTAATTAATTAATTAATTTTTTTCTTTCTAGGCAAGCTAACCCAAAGTTGTTGACAACATTGGATTTTTTTTTTCATCTCCAAAGGTGCCACAACTTCCTACAAACCTATTTATAAGCATCATGAATGACAATGGGGATTTTGTTTTCATTTTTCTTTGAGGGTGCCACAACTTCCATCAAATCTAACTAATGTTGTTAACAACAATGGGTTTTGAATGTTTTAGATATATTTAAACTATTTATTATTATTGATGACAATGGGTTTTTAAAATTCAGTTTCAAGCACGTTAATTGGTTTTTTTCAAACAACCTATTATCATAGATGACAATGGCGTTGTTTTTAATAATTGTTTATTTTCAAAATGCCCATATATAATGTTCTTGACAACAATTGGGGGAGGGGGTTCACATTCATCCCATGACAATATTTTTTTAATTGCTTAACATTATTGATGAAAATAATCTTTTAAACAAAAATTTCAAGATTATTTTGATCCCATCATCATATTTTCCCCTATAATTACATTATCCATCATTATTAAATTACATTTAGTTTGAAATATTAATACTTAGACAACAAATGAAGATGGATATAAATCATTTTTAACTTATTTATTTTACAATCATGGATGAATTTCACCCAATGATTTATTTATTTAATCCAATTCATAGATGAAATTCATCCATGCAAAAATGATAGTCATCCATATGAAATCATTCATCTATGGACACATTCATCCATGTAGGTGGATTAAAATCAAATGGATTAAACTACAAGCTCTAACCTCATAAGCAAGCCATCTTCATTGGTTGTTACCTCTACCCAAACCAAACCCATGGTGTGATGTCGTGGAGTTTCAAAGATTTCAAAGTTTTTTGACGGTAACTTCCAATATCACTTTGAATCTCATTGTTGTGACATTCATTTTTAGAACTAAAATCCACATATAATATTAGGGCTTATGGTTTAACTTGTTAAGTGGTTAGATAATGACATTGATGACCTAAGCTTTAGAATAGAATTTCATTTTGTTTATGTGCCTTTCTAGCCTAAGCGAACTTGGCTAAATTGGTTAGATTGTATATGTAAAAAAATATCATATTTTAGTATTGGGTTGCATTCCTTGTCATTGTTAAGTCTACATATGCAATATATGGTGATCCAAGATGGACCTCATGATGAAGTTACATGTTTATGTTGAACAACTTTTACAAAATGCAGAAGTGATGGAAACCTACCTTTGTCCAAGGTTAGTTAACATCCACTCTAAGCTTATTGTAATTGCCCCAAACAATTCCTAATCATCCATAAGCACCACAATTTTATCGAATATATAATAACCCTTGGTAAAACAAAATGGTGATCTTAACTTAGTTATAGTGGATATTTAAGTTGGAATTTTTCAAATGTTATCACTTTAGATGGATAGAAACTTCTACACATTATTCATCATCTTATTTGACAAACACTTACATAATATTTGGGATGGTAAAACAACTTGTGTTGGATGCCATTATAATTAAGGTGTTGATTACAGTCTTTGTGGCATTAGTGTAGTTATAGATTTTAACAAGGAATGAACATTATTTGACTATAAGTGCCCAAATGGTATGTATGGCATTCATACTTAATGGTGAGTATATGTTTGATTTTTTCCAATTGTTGCATGATCCTAACATGCTGCATGTAGAAGATGAAAATTGCTGGTGCAATTGCCCTTAAAGGTCAAAGGTTCAATTCCTTTTTTGGTATATTCTCAAAAAACACATAAATTGTAGTTGATTATTTTGTCATACAACAAATGTGTGTGGTTTGTGTTTCAAATCAACAAATGACCTTGGCAAACTATTGTATTTGTGCAAAAACACACTATGGTATACCAAAATGGGTAGTTTAAAGTCCATTTTCAGAGTCCATTTCCAATTTTTTTCACATATAAACATTTAAATCATGTTGAAGTTAACATTTTTTTCCAAATCCAATTTCATGTGCTTTTCTAATTTGAACCTTTCCAAAACATCTTTATAAATACCGGTCTTGGAAAATTCAATTTAAATATTTAAATGGACTTTGTGAGTTTTCAGGTCTTCATTTTCATTCTTAAAAAAAGGAAAGAACTTTTTCTACTTGATTTTTTCATCTTAAGTATTATGAGCCTATAAAGTAGGAGCCCCCAAAATTTTTGAATGTCTTTCAAATCCACTAAAAGAAAAAAGTTCATAACAATTTTTAAAAAAAACTATGACATTAGATGTGGCCAACATTGTACAGTCCATTTTTCATAAAGTATTGATCTTTTTGGTGTATTTTTTTTCAAAGTTAGAATGATTGGAATATATGTTTTGATTTTTCAACTCATATTTTTAGGATTTTTTAAATGCATTTGAGTTATAAAAGCTAAGAGTTGACAAAGCCATAAAAACTACCATTGTGACTTCCATAAAAGCATATTATAGTGTGTTTTTACCCATTATCACTAAATTAGTTACATGAAGTAACTTGGAATTTGAACACAATGTTAAATTCAAGTTTTGAAGATTGCATTTACTAATTCAACACAAAAAAACTTCAAGGAGCTTAAATCAACTTCACATTGCAAAATTCATGACCTTATTACATCATTGGAAGGAAATGTATAAATAAAGAAATTCAAAATTGGTCACAAAACCTTAACCCACCATCCATATGTGTAGCTCTCTTTTACTTTTTAGTTGTTCTTGATTTCTTAGGCTTTAGAGTTCCAACTATTAGTTCATCTATTTCAGTTTTTCTAGGGGAGACAGTGGCAATTACATGATAAACATTCCTTTTACCCTTCTTCCCTTCATCCATACCACCTTGAATTTGACTAAGGGAAAAATAGTTTGGGATGTCAAGCTCCTTTAAACCACTTTAGGTAAATAATATTACTTTTGAAAAGGAATTCAACTTCTCAGTATGAGTATCCAATTCATCAAGGGTAGCTTTTCTAGTCACCTTCTTGTCTACAGAAGGTTCATTAATTTCTTTCTCATCATCAAAACTATGAGTTGAATGACTCCAATATGTGTACTTTATATTCTTTACTTCCTTTGGTAACATTGTTCAAAAAAAATGAACCAATGCAAGTCTAGTGCCCTCACTTTTAGATAAGTTGGTTCAATTTTGAAATCAAAATTAACCTTTTTTTTCCCATTTATTTCCATGCTTGTATTTGAAGACTTTTCAATTTTTACAACTACCAACTGTTTCTTGTGGTTAAATTCAAGCTTCAGCATGATTTTGTTGTCAAAAGCAATAGCCAAGTTCAAGTCCTTGAATGCTAGCCTTTCGAATCCTTCAATAGGATGATCATGGTGTTTGGAGTGTTTGAAGGGGCTTGTAATTTTGCCTTTTGGATCATAATGCATATGAGACCAATCTTGGACATCTGCTTCACATACTAGGCACTTTTTACATGGCTTGGATAACATGCAATTGTAGTAGCAAGTGCAATGTTGGAAATTCTAACACATTCAAGTTCAAAAACATATTTAGGGTTTTTGTATGTAGTTTTGGAAGGAGATGACTCATCTATATATTCAAAATAGAATTGTAAATTGAGTAAAAATGATGTTACATACATGTAGCACAATTTTAGATTTGTTGATGTTGCACATCATGCAAATAGTTGCAACCATTGTGTCCATATTGCAAGTGTAGAATTTTGTGACTAAAGAAGCATTTATGTTATCTTTTTGTAGTTCAATACATTTTAATGTAAAGGCACCCATGGGCGTGACTTTTGATTCAGTCAAATCAATACCATAATAACCTGATCCCTTTGCTAGTTTATTATTCACAATGTTTGGTAAATGATCAAGAACAACTCCAAATGTTGAGCCTATACCCACCCCATCTTTTACTCCATAACCTCATGCACACAAACCATGATAGAAAATGAAAATATCATAACCTAAATATAACTTAGAGAACGTTGTCCAAGTATATGCAATATTGAAAAAAATCACTCTTCTCTTGCTTCATAACCCCATGCACATAAACAATATTTGGAAGGAAATGAATCCTAAGCAGAAGGAAATTTCAATCAATTCAAGACTTTATGGAACCACAAGAACATGTTCAAGGTCCTTGTATATGCATGACTATTCTTTAGTTAGAATAAATGGACATGAATTGTGATCTAGGACCTAAGGAGTTGGATAAGTCTAGATTGGACATGAAGTCATAGTTTAAATATGGATTCAATGACTTGTAAGACACTATGTCATTTGTAGATTGGACTCCTAATGGATTTGCTATGGACTTACTAAACACCATTCCTACAACCCATAATCAAACTAGACTTCTGAGGCAACCAACAAAAACCTTAGGACTAACAATGGATTTACAATGGATTTATAGTAATCCATATTTACAACCCATAATAAAAAAGATTTCCATTGGACTTCTAAGGAAACCAACAAAAATCCGAAAATTCACATTGGATTTCCTGTGGATGTACAATAGTATTCCACTTTTGCAACCCATAATCAAAAGGATTTCCATTGGACTTCCAAGGAAACCAATAGAAATATAAGTCCACTAACATTGGATTCACTATGGAATTACAATATTCCACTCATGTAACCTAGAATCAAAAATATTTCCATTTAATTTTCAAAGAAACCAACAACAATCTAAGGATTCACATTGAACTTGCCATGGCCTTATTCTTACATACTGGACTTCTAATGGACTCGCAAGTTAAGCTTATAAACACTGCGTTAAAATTTGTTTTTTCAATCCATACATCATCCATAAAATTGTAAGGTTGGACCTAAGAGGCATTGCATTAATAATTTACGATTTAAGGTTCCAATATTTAAATCAATTTGCTATCTCTTGGTTAGATTTATGACTATACAACCTTACACAATAAAGTTGACTCATGAAACAATTTCTTCATTCAGGCATGAAACAATCAACATGAAATTAACAAGAAAAGTCAATTTAGGGTTTTTAATTTGGAGCTTCAAGCAAAAATTCACATGCAACATACATCTCTTCCTTCAATTTTTGAAGCCATGACAAGTGCATCAGTGAATTAACTTTCAAGCAAGTCAATGCCTTTTCACTCAAAGGTTGAACACCAAAACATTATAACCAAGTAGGGTGAAATGCTCCCTTATAATTAGCAACTGTGTAAAATAAGTGAAAACCCACGTAGTATTTAATTTAAAACACATGATATGTATGGCCACAATTAACAACAATAATATCATTATTAGGAAACCATCAAGTGCACAAACACGGTAGTTGTTGACAACAATGGTCAATTTATTTGGGCATTGTACAACATTGAAATCAAGTCTAAAATGAAAATCATGAAACATGGTCTGGGAGTAAAGCATAAACCCACCACCTTCTTGCATTTTCTTCAACATTTCTTTAAACATTATCATTTGTACTTCAAGTTGACCTATCCTAGACTTTTTCTTCTTAGACATAGTAACAAAGTCTACTACCTTGGCATTTAAATTTGCCCATAACACCTTTTGCTCTTTCAATTTTGACAATTGAAACCTTTGGCTGTTGAGATACCACTCTTTATGCTCTCAATTTACTTTGAGAAACACTTGAAGGAACCATGTTCGATCCATGGTTTATTGCATTAGATTCAAGTTGAACCTCAATATTGTTAATCTTTTGGCATAACAAACCTTCCAATCCATTAAGGTTTTGTTGCATAGAAGAACTAACTATTGATTTTCGACTAACTTTTAGAGCTTTTTTATTAACAAACAGTTGTTGAGTAGCCAGTGCGTGCACATTTTGAAAATCCTCGAGGGTAATGTTGCACCTCCTTTCAATAGTAATCGCCTCTTTGTTGTGTGCATCAACAACATTAATCATCTTCTTCACACCTCCCAACACCAACCTTTTAACCTGCAACAAATTAGCTTCACAACCTTGAATTTCTTCCACATGCCATTTAGGGCCAATTTCTAACCTTGATAGCTTAGTGCATGTTTCAAGCTCACCCAAAACCTGAGCACATTTGTTTTTCTAAGTCTGTGCATCAAAAAATTTAGACTCATTCTTCAAATGCTTCGCACTTAGCGGTCATGGAACTCGTTTTACTTCACAAACACCACTAGTTTCCACATGTGTAACCACATTGGTTGCCTTCATCTCCCTTAACTTTGAAATATACTTCCCACAATAAACTGCATACTTTACCCAATCAAGGTGATCCCCATGAAGCCAATGGATCACACCTCGTGTAAAACTTTTGTTCATATGCCCATTAATGACCTTGTGCTTCCTTGTGACCCTTGTGTACAGCTCAAGAATGGCATTCTCTACATGAACATGAACTTTTTTATCCTACCTAAATCCATTTTTTGAAACTTTGGGCCTAGGCATGTCTTTGATTTGAGAAGATGGCATGTCTTTCTTTGTCAAATTCAGCACATCAACCCCTTATGTTGTTAAATCTCTATTATCAACATACTAGGTTATGTTAAGAGCCATGCTCTTTAACCTCCAACAAGCTTCTTGGTGAGTATTCTTGCAAATTTGCAAAACAAATGCAATAAGACAAACACAAATGTGGAAACCCCTCCCTTCACTAAACTTCCTATTGAAAATCTACACAATGTAGCTACAAAAAAGCCAAAAAAAAAAAACTCTAATAAAGCAAATAGGGCTTGATCGTGCTTTGAGGTGGAGCTTGATTTAAATTATAGAGTTTCAAAATGTAAAAGGAGGTCGACAAGTATAGGTTTTGACCAATTTGATTGTGTATGAGAGGCAAAAGGATATAGGTGAATGCAAAAGTCAAATGAAATTCATAAGAAAACAGGGAAAAAAGGCACTTGTTATGATTGAACCCTTTAACATAGTGTCAAAATTTTGAAAATCCCTCCAAAAACAAAGGACTCAAGGACATAAGTTTGACTTTGACTAGGTCCAAAACACGATCAAGACTATAATTCATAAGACCTAAAAGTTGTTCTTGGCATGTAAACCCGATCTTGAATATGGCCTTATGAAAGTAATCATGGGCCTAGAAGCAACATGGAAGGAAAAAAGGTACCAAAAATTAAGGAATTAATGAAGAAGAAAATGGTTGATTGGGAAGCCATGGTTGATCCCTAGATGGAGGCCATTACCCAATGATGGCATTACACGTACCACATTTTCACCTTTGTTCCATTTCTACATTATGTTTTGCCACCATTCCTATATTGCAACAAAGAAGAGGCATCAATTATAATAATAATGATTTGTAACATGCAAGTGGCAAAGCCATTACAACCAACACCATACACTTACTACTTTTCAAAATGTTTTTGTTTGCACAAGGTGATAAACAACCAATGTGTCACCCTACTAAGGGAGGGACTTGGGAAAACTTCTTGAGATGAATTGAATTAAGCTTTAATTATGAGCCATGGTGTCCAATCAAAAAATGTTATAGGAGGAAAGGTTTTTTTATTTGCATGTTGCACAAATGTTTTTTCATGCCAAAAATGGAAGTAATAGGTGGAATTAAGATCTGAAATAGTGAAAAGGGATATTGATGAATCGTGGGATGAATACATTGCTTGGATACAACATGTACAATTGTGAGTAATGTAAGTAATGGTTGTGGGAAATAGGGCCAAATTCTTTGAATTGTGGTAGCAAAAGGACATTCTCAATGAAAATAATCCATTATAATAATACATCATTAATTAATTGAAATATATAGAACACCATGACAATGGTTGGATTACTCATAATTATTAAAAATTGTCCATTAATTTGTTCAAAGATTTTGGAAAAAATGTGAGTTAAGTTGAAATAAAACGTGGGTTGCATTTAGAGAGAAGGTGGGTTATGTTTGGAGAAAAATTGTCTTCAAATTCCAAAAGAAATTATTATTTAATTTTAAAAGAAGCTGGTTTCTGTTTGGTTTATTTATTTTAACATTCGAACAATGTTGAAATTTGGGTTTTTGTAAGCATTTGAAAACCAATTGCTAAAGGTGAAGAAGACCAATGCAAGTTAATGTTACACAACAAACTCTAAGAGCATAATATGTCAATAAATGAAATTGTGACATAATTAACACAATCAAAGGAGACAATAGATTTAATTTAACCATATAAAATGACTTTACACATGATGGTAATATTGGGGGTGCCCAATTTTGTTGACAAATGCACATAAGAAGTTTTTAAATAAGATGCAACAACGTTATTCAATGAGATAATACCCTTGATGGATATGCCTATTGTGGCAAAACAATTTGTGGAGGAAACCAAAAGTGGTGAAATATAACCAATATTGCAAAGTGAAAATGATGCATAAATTGTTGGAAACTTAAGAATTTGGAACCTACACACCTAAACATGAATGTGTTCACCATTAACTATAACTTTCTCCAAGGTTGTTTTTGCATCTACGTTAGTTTGGGTCTTCAAGTTTAGTTGAGTAGAGGAGGCATCATTATTTTCAATAAATTCCATTTTAGTTCTTTCAAAAGTAGGGCATTAGACAAGTTGGGGAACACTGAAATAAAGATGGGTTTATTTATTATTGGGTTAATGGGAACATTTGGGCACCTTTTAAACCTATGGTAAACAAATTGCAACTTATCTAACCATTCCCCTCCACAATACACACACTAGAAGTCATGATGATCCTTGTCCCTATTTAATGAAGTCACATGCAGCAAAAACATCTCCAATATGAGTTCATTATAAGGTTCAAGAGTGTCTCATTGCTATATAAATCAATTAGGTGTCAACTTCCAATAATATTTTCATAATGGGGGTCCAAATTCTTTAAGGTGTACCAAAATTTTGTAACATCATCTTTTTTAAAAACTTTTTCATTGAATCTTATTTGACGGATTCAAGACATAAAGTGGATAATATTGACAAAATCTAGAATTGTGATGGTTTAAAATATTGTATGTAAAATATTTGACATTTTTATTCATTAATATTGATGGGGATCAAAATATAAAGAAAAAAAAAATCATTAAAAACTAGGTCCTTTTCATTATTAGCGGTACACCTTAAAGGATTTTCACCCATCCCTCAAACCCATTTGGCATTCCTGTCTTTTTCTTTACAACCATATTAAATAAAGTTTCAAAAACATCAAACTTTTGCCAAATTTTGATTTATGCTACTTCCTACAACAAGGTAAACCCACCACTACGTTAAAAAGAACTATTTAACAACTAATTGTACCCATAATCATGCCAAAAGAAAATGACTTTAATAAGACTTCAAGGTCATATATTGCAAGAATTTCAAGAAATTTGTTTTGCGGGTACTTTGTAATATGAATCTTACATTTTTTTTTGTTCGTTTGTAGGTTTTGAACCTTTGTCATGAATTCAAAGCTCATGAGTTCACAACACCAAATTTAGGGTTTGATATTGATGTCAACATGACTACACATCTCTTACCCATTACTGTTATAATATTAATCACCATGTTATATCGCAATGTGCATCAAATTTGGAAGAGGACAATTACATGATTAAAACTTGAAATTTTCCCATTTGGAATACTTGGATGCACACACTTGGATTGATTGATTTTGTGCACTTGAATGTGTGAACTATGATCAATGTATTTTGTGCAATGCACTTCAAAGATTGTGACCCCAACATAGCAAAACATTCAATAATTTTCAAGCATTTAGAAGAAAGAACACAAACTTTGATGCAAACTTGCAAGTTGCAACTCACTTAACATTCTTTTTGTTTTTTCATTGACATTCTACCAAATATTTTTGTTCTATGTGACTTGAGTAGTAAGGCTTTCACAATGTTAACAAATGTATTATTACCAAATTGCTAATAATGTATTTGCACATATTTGTGGAAGCACATCCATGGTAGAAGGCTCAATCTAAACAATTCCACAATAACCAAACTTGGATGGAGCTAAGAACAAAATTAAAAGTTTTGTGTTAATTTTGTGTTTTAAGAAAAAGGTCCAAACAGGTAAATTAGATTGCAAATGTACGTTGCAACATAAATGAAAAGTAATCATCGAGTATGCTTTGATATATTGAATTTAAAAATATTATTTAGTTCAAAGATTAATATGAACATTTTTTTCAACTTTGTTAAGACTTTAAATAAAAAATACATGTTTAAAGTAGGTTCAAATAAATTCATGGCAATTCAAACAAAGTTTATAGTCTACTTTATAACCTTTAAATAGGTTGTAAGTAAATGAAATATTACATTTAATTTTTTTTTGAATTAATGAGGTACTAAAATATATTTGTGATTTTTTCATTTTTTCACATTCTAGCAAAAAAATATTTAACTTGTAAAATAAAAATACGTTTGAAAAAAAAAATCAATAAATTTCAAATATAATTGTTACTTACTTTCATTACCCTAATTTTTAAAAAATTTCATACTCAACTTACCATAAACCCAATGAAAACATAGATGTTTTAAAAATAAAAAATTCAAAAAATTTAAATCTATTTTTTTTGTGTTTTTATAAAAAAAAATTTATTATAGTTTAAAAAAAATTTAGACAAACCTACTTTTTGATCTAATTTACCATGCTTGTACACACCAAATTTACAGTACTTGAAATTTAAAAAACTATTATAAGATCAAACTCACCAAGAGCATTGAAGTTCTACTCAAGGACTGGAAGGATCAGAGGTGCACAAGACAAAAAAAGTAATGAAAATGAACACGGCAAAACGTGCACATAAAAGGTGCCTGGAAACATAAACCCTAATGAGAGGAACATCCTATGTTGTTTGCATGCCTTTCACCAGTATAGGGATAGCATGGCAGGTTACAAATTCGTCATAACATGATGATGTGGGTTACACAGACAAAGCCGATGGGACTGTGAAGGAAAAGGGTAACGAGAATAGGAGGGGACGAAACATGCTCAGTCAGTAGGGTGGCAACAATATTCTCTTGCCACAATTAATTTCTTTTGCTTGTTTAACATTTTCTAAAGCTAATGGACACCCAAACCTCACCCCCCTTTCATTGATTAAGTCCTTGTAAACCTTGCCATTGACAAATTTTTGGGCACTTTCTCCTACAAATACAATTTTGGATGTATTTACAAATTTTTCTAGAATCCCAAATCCCCCCCCCTCCGCCCCCGCACACACTCTTTTGAACAAAAAGTCCAATCCACTCTATCATAGGCCTTAGAGAAGTCTAACTTAAAAGAGACCAAGAGCTGATTAGATTTCTTAGCCCAAGAAATAGTCTGGGGGGTGAGAAGAATGTTGCTCAAAATAAGCAACATTGTTTTGTTATAGTTTTTCTTGCTCCATTTTGAGTATGGGAAGGGGTGGGGGCCATCTGCTCACATTCTGAACATAAAAGCAAAACAGTTTTCAAACAGCACAACCAGAGGTTGGTCACAAATCAGAATTGGTTGTCGGTTTCTAGGCAATGGCCGTGAAATGAAATGTCTGCTCCAAATGGTATCGTAGCAGAAGACAGGTGGATTAATCAGGGGGTTTCCTTGCTAGTATCAATCAAATTCTTCCTTCAGTTAAAAAAAGCATAGATATCCAACAAATTGGGTCTCCCTAAGATTTTAACACCCTACAGACTTGCTATGTGTCATGTTCCCAATGGTGCAATTTCAGTAGCTGCCTTTACACCGTCCCATGAGGTTTAGAAAAAGGCAGGGAGGGAAGGGGGGGTGGGGGGTGGAGGTGGCTGTCAACAAATTCACCGGATCACCAAAGTCTCCTTTCCCGCCCCCCTATTGCCCCAACACAAACATGAGCATGTGCATGGTCTGATGGAAAACTGAAAAACATAAGGGGAAGATACTTAGTTTGCCAACAAACATGGAGTTGGCAAGAAGATCTTTGGGTGCTACATTACTTCTTCCACCGTTCCCACATCACCACATATTCATCAAAATCCCACTTTTCAAGACCAAGGAGGAGTCTGCCATCCTTGGAGTATACAATACTTCCAAAATTCATAAAAAGCACAAGGCAAAGAAGAAGAAGATGGTGAAGAAAATGAAAAGGAATGGACACAACAAATACTAATCACTCCCCCAACCATGTCTATGGAGTTGGCCTTATGGATGGTTCAATTATTTAAAGTGTAGGGTATAGCCCCATGGTGGAGGCCATAGCCGAGTCCAGCCCCCCCCCCCCCCCCCCCCCCCCCCCCCCCCCCGCACCCCCCCCCCCCCCCTCCCCCCCCCCCCCCCCCCCCCCCCCTCCAGCCGCGACATACAAAAAAAAATAATACCTTCTAATAAAACAAAAAAAAAAAAA